>OCTA010000546.1_pt1 | contig 34799 bp, 27 predicted proteins | sample 1538991 | NCBI WGS metagenome assembly OCTA01 (sample SAMEA3539302, study PRJEB22396) | soil metagenome | biome: tundra; feature: field; material: soil | place: USA | collected 2010-05 | depth 0.15 m | reverse complement strand
GAGCAGCTTCGCTAGGGCGGACTTCGCTGCAAAACCTTCGCAAAGCGTATTTGTACAGCTCGATGTCTGCCGTATTCAACTCCGTTATTGCATCGATGGTTGCCGAGCTAAGCTCCGACACCGCCGGACGTGTTTTCGTCACGTTGACACGTGGGACCCTGTTGGGCGGCGTCACACCCAGGTACTTGCACATGCATTCCACCGATCGTTCGAACTGTTCATAAATGCCGACAAAGCTGAATTTGTCCAGATTCTGCTTTGCGACCGCCAGCGCGTCCTGCTCCGGAACGGTGTGATATCTCCACCTCGGGTCATCGGCGAGCTGCCAAGTCTGGGCATTTTTGATTCCCTGCAGAACCAAATAGTGGCCGGAGTCGATAAACTCGTCCAGTGACATCGTCTGAGCCATGTGAAGCCACGGCGACTCGGGCGACAGCGCGGCATTGTACCGCCAATAGTAGTATGTGGACACGACGCGGTCGATGGGTTCGCGCAGCGCCGTCATCCACTCTCTGCCGGGGCCCACGATCTCATTCCATTTCACGCCAAAATGCCCCATGAGCATGGTGTACCGCCGATGCGCGTCCGGGTCCGGATGATACTCTTCTTCCAAATTAATACTGATATGCTCAACGCGGTCCCGCCCTAATACTTCTTCGAGCAATGCGCGGTAACTTAAGCCACCGCACTTGGGGATGTGGTTGAAGATGTACACAATTCTGAAAAAGCCCCCAGGGTCTCAGCACATTTTCGCGTCACGCTAGCCCGCCGCGCACCGCACGAGGCATCAATATCTCCGGGCATCAGCGCAGCGTTCACGTGAACTACCTGCCGGCTTCCTGATGCTCCGACTGTCAATCGTCCCGCACTCGGCGCCTCCGCTCCACCGGCCAGTATACCCTAGTGCTGGTCCGAGAAATGGCGGGACAGCCCGTCCCGCGTTCATTCTCCATAGCTTGTGCGGCCGTCCGCAGAAGTGCTCGATGCGACGGAACCGTAGGGGGCGCCGCAGCCCTGCCCCCTTCCGGAGCCTAGTGGCAGACGTTTTCACGTGTCGCCTTCACGGCTGAACTTGATCACGTCGTGGGTGTATGTTACGCTCTTCTCTCAATCGAGTTTTCGTGGCGTAGTAACCAGCGCATACACATCACGGCATTCCATGCACGACGACGTCACACCGGTTCCACGGTTTCGGTTGCAGTGGCCCGACAACCTCGGCGCGAATTTGGGCATTGCCGGGATAGTCGGCGTGCTATACGCCATGTTCTTGATGGGTCCAGGACCATTGAATCCCCGAAATGTCGGATGGCTCACGCCCGATCCGGCATATCACCAAATCGCGTGGGAGATGTTCCGGCAGGATCCACACTGGCATTGGCCCTTGGGCTACACCGATAGGCTCGGTTATCCGACAGGCGAATCCATTGCAATCGTAGACCTGAATCCGCTCATCGCGATATTGCTCAAGCCGCTCTCGCCTCTGCTGCCCGAGCCGTTCCAATATTTAGGCCCCGAGGTAGCACTCGCGTGTGTACTACTTCTTTTCTTTGCCTTGCGCCTGTTTCGGCTGTTACTTGGCCCAGATCCGCTAAGAGTCCTTCTGCCAAGCCTATTCTTCCTCATTTCCCCTCCTCTTACATACCGGTTTACTGGACATTACTCTCTCAGCAACCACTGGTTGATCGTGGCGGCCTTGTATCTATTTTTTCGGGCACACCTGGATCCAGCACACAACGCCCGGCGCCTCGCCCTACCGGCACTCATCCTCGGTGGTGCTGCTGTGGGTATTAATCCGTACTTGGCGTTCCAGGTATTGGTGATCCTGGTAACAACGCTAGTCTCTCTCGTTTGGCGAAAGACCCTCGCGTTTAGGGCAGGGGCCGCAATTCTCGGCGGGCTCGCAGCCGTTTGCCTCGCAGTGGCCTATGCTTTCGGGTTTTTCATTCCTTCGGGGCGAGGATATGCCGGGGGCGGGTATGGCCATTTTTCGATGAACTTGCTCTCCCCTCTGGATCCATACGGCTATGGGTCCGTGTTGTTTCCGGCATTACCACAATTCACCGCCGGTCAATATGAAGGGTATAATTATCTGGGAGGAGGCGTTATCCTGCTCCTCGCATTAGTCTGTCTTCTGTGGTGGCGACGGAGGCTACCTTGGCCTAATATCTCGTTCTTGCCCGCACTACTGTTGTGTTGTGGCTTTTTTACCGTAATGGCCCTTTCTACAAAAATATCGATCGGCTCCAGGCTGCTGGTGGACTTGGACCCTCATGAGCACTTTACGCGCGTTTTTGCTCCTCTTCGGGCCACGGGCCGATTGTTTTGGACTCCATACTACGCGATTTTGACTGGCGTCCTTGCCATCCCGTTTCTGCTATTCCGAGAGCGCTGGGCGAATCTGTTAGTAGCGGCGGCACTGCTGCTTCAAGTGGCGGATACAGCGCCGCTTCGCCGTTGGGTGCACGACACGGTCAATCAGCCGCATGTGGCGCCCCTTCGATCGCCTGTATGGGCCACCTTGGGGTCCCGTCACCAGAACCTGATCGTGCTGCCGGCATGGCAATGCGATAACAAGGACTCGCCCGGAGGTAGCAGCGGTTATCGGATCTTCGGTTTCTTGGCCGCCTCTCAGAGAATGCGCATTAATAGTTATCAATCAGCCCGTTATAATGAGGACAGCCGCGACTTCCAGTGCACGGAAGCGATCACCGTTTTGGCCGAACGCCCACTGGTCTCCGAATCCGCTTATGTCGTAACGCCCGTATTGGCTGCGCTCATCGCGGGCGGGCCCACCGGGCCCGGACGTTGCCACGAAGTGGATCACTTCATCCTGTGTTCGTCCAAGACGGACTTCGGACTCGCAGCAAGCACTCAGGATTTCGCACGACACGTAGACGGTGTCGCCAATGCCGGTTTTGAAGGTGGCAGCATTTCGCCTTGGACCCGGTTTCAAGCTGTGCACGGGGATTTGACTACCGTGCGCGCACATAGCGGACGGTTTAGCCTGGCGGAATCCGTCGCTTCCGGCAGCTTCTATCAGGATGTCGTTGGGCTGCAGCCCGGGCGTAGGTATGCGGTCACGGCTTGGGAGTCCGGTTCGCGTGACGCCACGGCTACCGCTCAGATCGGGGTCTTTGACCCCGGTGCAAACATGGCGACATTCTCCCGGGCAGTAGTTGCTGGCGAAAGGTGGCAGTTTTTGCAAGACACCGTTACCGTGAGCGCCAGCGGGGTGCTGCGGATTCATTTCTTTCGAAATCAGGGCTCCGGAACCGTCTACTGGGATGACGTCACTGTATATGAGGATTCCACCTCGGGCCTCGACGCCGCCATCCTGAATGCCGGCTTCGAGGATGCTGTCACACTACCTTGGATACCGTTTCAGGAGGTACGTGCTGAGGTCACCGCGTCGCGCGCGCACAGCGGAACTCGTAGTCTTGCTGAGACCGCCGGTTCGGGCAGCCTGTATCAGGACGTTAGCGATCTGCAACCAGGGCAAACGTACACGATAACGGCGTGGGCCTCTGCCGCGCCAGGCACGACGGCCACTGCGCAAATCGCTGTTTTTGACCCGGGCGCCGACAAGGCCACTTTCTCTCCGGCGGCTACTCCCGGGAATGGATGGCAACTTTTCGAGGATACCGTTGCGGTGAGTTCGAAAGGCGTGCTGCGTATCCACCTCTTTCGAAATCCAGGTTCCGGAATCGTATATTGGGATGATGTTGGCATTGCCTTGGCTCAGAAGACGAATGCGAATGCGAAAAGCGGACTCCCGTAGCTCCGCTTGGTGAGCATGAAGTCGACGTTCGGAGCGCGTCGGACCGGCGACTTCGCTCCGTATGAGAAACCCCGTCCTGTCTTCCGCAGACTTCGAACTGGGCAGTTAGCAACTCTTCACCGCCTCTGCCCAAGATTGCGGATCTGGAAGAACTGAATGTTCCCTAGAAAAGGACGCTGATGCCCTATCCAGGAACCTACCGTGATCGGGCCAGGGGAGTCCAGCATGCGTTTTGGGAGCCGCATTTCATCGCGCTTGGCGCCGTTGCAGACGATCGTGACCAGATCTCCGTTGAATTCAACGCCGAGAGACACCGGCCTTCTCTGTGGCAGCATCAGCTCTTTCGAAACAGCCCATTCCGGTCCCCACCCGATGGCCAAACGGTACCGGTCCATTGCCAGGTGTTGGAATTGAAATCCATCGCGCGTTGCCAGGCCGCCGTCGTTACTGAAGACCGTTGCATACAGATCCTGTTTGGTCTCGGGTGTGAAGGTCACCTCCAGGAGGGCGTGTTCCGGCATTTGGACGGAAGGGAGATCCGACGGTATCCATGCCCCCGCACCCGCTTCGAAACAACGGATCGCTTGGGTATCGCACTTCCGCGGATCACCGATACCGGCAACGCTCCGGGCCAGATCGCGCCGGATGTAAAAGCCTTCCTTGTACGCATTTACAACATGCACGTAGTCGGATTGGATGAAAACATTCAGTTCTGGGATTAATTCGAAGCGGTTGTGCCGATCGAACGCACCATAAGAAGTCTCGATCGCATCGATAAATAACTCCGGGGGATCGCGTCGCAATGCGCGGACGTACCCATCTCGGTAGTATGCGCGAACCTCGGGGTTATCAGACAACAACAGACCCGTAGTCAGCTCTTTTGCTGCCGAAACCCGGCCAGCCCCTAAGTACAGTCGGTTATTCCAACCCCAGACCGTGATCTTTCCTTTGGGAAGCGTTAGCGCCTCAATCAACTCGCTTTCCGGAGCACGAACAGTGGAAGGCATGGCTGCAAAGGCCATAAAATCGGGCGACCCCAACTCAAAGAGCTGGCAAGCCAGGGTCAGTGCCCCAAACACAAGCACCAAGGCCACCCGCGAACGACGCCGCTCCGAAAGATCTTCGTCGTTCTTACCATCCGCAGGCTCAGCTCCCGCGGACGCAGCCACAACGGGCCACGCCGTGGCTATCGTAAGAGGGAGCACCAACAATAGCAAGTAGTGCCCGTACAGACGGCGTGGCGTATAGGCCGCCGCCGCCGCCGCCGCCAGAACTGCCGCCGCCAGGAAGCCGAACCACCGTACCGGCTCCGGGGTCCAGTCTGCCTTCCGGTACAGCAGAAAAAAAGATCCTGGCAACATGAGGATCGATATCATCACGGCAAAGCTCACCATGGCGGCGCCCCCGGTGCGCAACAGCCACTCGGCGGCCACGGCCACAATTCCGCCCACCACACCCATTTGCAGAAAGAGCACGTGATCGGCGACCGGTTCCGGCCGCTTCCGTTGATAAAAATATGCCGCCAGAATGGCCAACAGGCTCGTAACCAACAACCGGACCTCCGTAACGCTGAGCGCAAGATCGGTGAACCGCAGTAGTTCTGAAGTCCGGGTTCCATGCGATTCCACATAGGAGTAGTTACCGACGATGTACTCCATCCAGAAGTCATGCCACACTCCCGCCAATCCGCATATGATCGCGTTCGCCAGCAGCAATGGCGCAAGCCCTGCACCAAAAAGAAGAGAAGGCCGCCACCATCGCCCGGCGCGGCCGCCTGCGTGTACATAAGCAATCGCTACCGCTGAGACACAACCCAAAATGGGAACAGCCTGCAATTTTGCCAGAAATGCAGCCGCCGTGAGTACACCAAGTCCCGCTACGTTCCATGCGTACATTTGCGGACAGCAAAACGTCCTGACGCAAACATAAAAAGCCAGCGACAGCAGGAGAAACGAAACGTGCTCGGAGCTGTAGTGCAAGAAATCGTTATACTTAAAGACAGCAAAGGCACCGGCCGCCGGGAGGATCGCGACGCGCGCAACGCCCTCGTCGGTGAGTAAGGCGAATGCACGATATATGACGTACGTGCTGGCCAAAATAATTAAGAGAGCGATCACGCGGGTCGAAGCATAGTCGGGCGAGAAACCGAACAGCCCGGGAAGCATTAAAGGGAAGATGTTAATCGGTCCGCTGGTATTGCAGTCGACGGCGCGAAAAAACACCGGATCCGTGAACAACTTCTGCGCCGCCGCGATGAACAGTGTTTCATCGGGATTTATTTCGTCGGTAAGTAGAAAGGGAAAGCGGCAAACGATGAGACATGCCGCAAGGCTGATGAATAGAAGCACGCGTGAAGTAACCACCCTGTGTACCCACACAAGTGGCGGCTTCACGGAAGGGCGAGAAAGGTAATTCAGGAATGCTAAACTCGTCGGAATGAACAGAGCGACAAGACAGTAACTTGCCCACGCCTGCTGTGCCCGCTCTGGATTGGGATAATGTGTGATAAACTTACTGAAGAGCCCGTATAAGATCGGCCGTAGGGTACTCGGAGAGTCCAGCGGCTGTGGCACAAACGTCAGGATCCGATAAGCGCATAGAATCAGGACAAGCAACGCAGCCGACCCGATCAGAGCTTGCTGTCGGGTCGGCAAGGGCACCCGTCTTTTTCTTGCAGATCGATCCCAGCTTCGTACGCCGGGCGCTGCATGGTGATCGCTCTGCTGGCGAGCGGTGTTGTGGTGCGGCGTGCCGGCTTTTCTTGGCATTGGTAGATTCTAACTCCAAATGAGGAGAAGACACAAACGTCCGTGCCGGACCGCCCCGCAATAACTGCCATCAGCGCAACGTTAGGCTTACGGGTGGTTGTCACCTGGAGCGCGGCCCCTCACGGTCACGGCGGAACAGGCCCCGTAAGTCGAGATCTGTGCCGGAAAAGCTATATTCTATTCCGGGCTTTCCGATACTCTGGGTTCCTAGCCGCGCAAGTCTGAGAATCCATCTCTCAGATTTTGGGGCCCAAGCGGGCTCGTGTAACATTGTTACAGGGCCTCTGCGTGGGGATTTCAAGGGGCGGAGCCCCTTGGCTATCCCTAGCTGGCGTGCGCGGCTTGATGAGGTACAGCGATGCTGCGATGCCGGTCATGTTGTTGTGGAAGAGGCGCTCAATGGGGTGTCCAGGTCGCCAGGAGCTGAGCCGCTGACCGGCAAGCGAGCGCGGCTCGTCGTGGCGCATGATGTTGTGCGGTTGGAAGCCACCGTTCAACTTGGCCAGGCCAGCTCTAGCAGATCGCCGACGGTGGCGCAAGCGTTCATCTGCTCGCCGGAAACAGCGGCACCGGACAGCTCATCAATCAAGGCAATGGTAGACATGACCGCGACGGAGTCCCACTGCCCCTCAGCCAGGCGGAAGTCCGCGCTCACTGCGCCTGGCGGTACCTCGAGAATTTCGGCCATTCGTTCGAAGAAAAGTTGAGTGTCCATAGATCAATTGAATTTCAATAGTGCCCCTGCCCAGGAATAGCCGACCCCAAAGCCCACCACCATCAGCGTCGAGCCCGTGGCGATCTGCCCGCGCCCGGTGGCCAGCTCAAGCGCCATCGGAATGGTGGCGGACACGGTATTTCCGTAATTCTCCAGGTTAATGCAGAACTTCTCCGGTGGAATCCGGAGTTTCCGGCGAAGCTGTTCGAGCATAAAGCGATTTGCCTGATGGAAAACGTAGAAATCCACATCCTCGAGGAGCAGGCCTGCGCGGGACAACAGGCGCTCCACGAGGGACGGGACCTCCCGCAGCGTGAAGGTGAAAATCTCCGGGCCATTCATGTACAGATTCCGCGCGGACCGCGTATTGCCGCTGGCGTCCTGTTGCTCGACAGCCGTTTCCGCCGTTGCCGGCATTCGGGTGGCGCCCGCGGGAACAATCAACTGGTGCGCACCGCGGCCGTCGGTGCCGAGCACAAAAGGTCCGATGCGCTCCTCGTCGCTCTCCACGGCGCCGATCCAGGCGGCGGCGGCGCCGTCGCCAAAAAGCGTGCGGACACTCCGGTCCCGGGGATGGATGTACTTGGAATAGGTTTCCGCCGTGATGAGCAGGACGTTTTCGGTGGTTCCGGACTCAATCAGGCCTTTCGCCAGCGCGAGGCCGTATACAAAACCGGAGCAGCCCTGGTTGAAATCGATCGCTCCGCTGGAGGTCGGCAAACCCAGCCGCGTCTGCATAATACAGGCGCTGGCCGGCAGAAAGTGATCCGGGCTCTGCGTACAGAAAAGCAGGAAGTCGATCTGCTCGCGCGCGATCCCGCCATCGGCGAACAACAGCTCGGCGGCAGCCACACCCAGGTCGGACGCGCACTGCTCTGGAGCCGCAATCGAGCGCACCGAGATACCGGTCTTGTCGTAGATTTTGGCGACATCCCAATCGCCGAACTCGCGGGCCAAGTCCTCGTTGGTCAACTTGCGTGAAGGCAGATACGTACGAATCGCCTTCAGGGCCGCCTTGCGGACCGACATTGATTGCCTCCTCTCCTGTCAGGCCAGTGAATTCTCGCCACGGGTTTGCGCTGAAACAAATATCTGAGCCGGCATGTCATGGCGTCGTCCGATTCTCGCACGACTTCCGGACGCTGTGCGAACCGCTCAACCGTCGGCCTGCCGGGAATCTGGTAACAGAAGCAGGCGCGCCAGCAGGAACGTCAGCGGGACAGAGGCGCCTACGACGATCAGCGGTGCGAGCCATTTACTCACTCCGATTTGTTGGACGAGCAGCCACATGGCGGTCAGGCCAAACAGGTATTGGGCAACATACACCAGCGGAAAGCGCGCCAGGCCCGAGAGAGTCCTGCGGCTCTCAAAGACGAACCGCGCATTCAGGTAATACGACAGGAGCACACCAAATATATAAGACACCGTGTACGCTATGCGATAGGAGACGAAAACTAAAAGTGTTCCATAAACGAGATAGCCGACGGCCGTATTGAAACCGCCTACGACGATAAACCGCACGAATCGCCGGTCAATAGATCTCATCGATCACCGATTCCGGCCGCTTGTTCAGTTCGTCAAAGATGCGCCATAGGTACTCGCCGATCACGCCGAGCATCACCATAACGCTCCCGACAAGGAAAGCCATCAGCGCCACAACGGTCGCGAATCCGCGGACTTCGGTGCGGCCCAGAATAGCGTTGATGATGATCCAGATGGCATAGGCGAAGCTCGCCAGCGAGACGAGTATGCCGCTCAGCGACATTACCCGGATGGGAATAATGGAAAATCCCAGGATGGAGTCGAGGAAGAACCTCATTTTTTTCCAGAACGTCCAGCGCGATTGGCCGTGGATTCTCTGGCGCCGGGTATAGTGCAGCAATTTCGGCCGAAATCCGAGCCAATAGCTGAAAATGAGCGGATTGATGTTCTTGCTACTCTGCTGCATGTAGGGAAGGAACGTACGGTCCATTAGCGCCAGATCGTAGCCGCGCGGCGGATACTGGGGAATGACAAACAGGCGCACGAGCTTGTAATAGAACGACGCAAACAGCTTTGTGGTCAGCGGGTCGTCACGGTCGCGGCGCGCGCAGACAACGTACTTTTCTCCCGCCAGCCAGTGGTCGGCCATTTCGAGCACCAGGTCAGGCGGGTCCTGGAGATCCGCCGCCAGCACGATATAGCAGTCGCCGGTAACGAACTGCACGCCCGCTTTAGATGCGTGCACCGCGCCAAAGTTGCGGGTCAGCTTAATGACTTTGGTCTCGGGCCGCTGCGCCTTGATGTTCAACAACTCGCGCAAGGATCCATCGCCAGAACCGTCATCGACAAAGACGAGCTCGAGATCCAGCCCCTTGCGGCCGAGCTGCTCCTCAACGAGCCGAAGCTCTTTGAACAGGGGCTGCAGCGACCCTTCGTTGTAATAGACCGGCACGACGATCGATAGTTTTCGCCGGACCGAGGCGGCGGGGGGCGCCGCGGGCGAACCATCCATATTCATAAAGTCTCCGGTGGGCCTAAACTCGCGTCTGGGCAAACTCCGCACACGCCGCCGCGACGGCGCATGCATCCTGTACTTGCAGATGCGGCCCGATGGGCAGACTCAACACCGTGGCCGCGAGCTGCTCGGCGATGGGAAATGAGCCGGGGGCCCAGTCGCCCCGGTAGGCGCCGGACAGGTGCGGCGGCACGGGGTAGTGAATTTGCGTTCCGATTCCACGGTCCTGAAGATGCGCGCGCAACGCGTCCCGTTCTTCGCAGCGGATGACGAACAGGTGCCAGACCGGATCGGCCCAGGGCGGCACATGGGGAATAATGAGGCCCGGCACGTGGGCCAACCGCTCGGAGTATAATGCCGCAAGACGCTGGCGCCGGTCGTTCCACTCGTCGAGATGACGAAGCTTTACGCGCAAGAAGGCGGCTTGTAACGGGTCCGTACGAGAGTTGATACCCTTGGCGTCATTCTGATACTTCGCACGAGACCCGTAGTTTCTAAGCATGCTAACGGCTTCGGCGATCTGCTCGTCGTCGGTGACGACCGCTCCGGCGTCTCCCAGGGCGCCCAGGTTCTTGGCCGGATAAAAGCTGAAAGCCGCCGCATCGCCCAGGTGCCCGGCGACCGTCCGCTTGTATCGGGCGCCGTGCGCCTGGGCGGCATCTTCAATCACCTTGAGCCCGTTTTCGCGGGCGACCGCGTTGATCGCATCCATGTCGGCGGCCTGGCCATACAAATGAACCGGAATCAATGCCCTGGTGCGGCCAGTGATGGCCTGGCGGACGCGTGCAGGGTCGAGATTGAAGGTCGAGGGGTCGGGCTCCACGGGCACGACAGTTGCTCCGGCGTAGGACACGGCCAGCCACGTGGCGATGAACGTATTCGTCGGGACGATGACTTCGGCACCGGGCCCGATGTCCAGAGCGCGCAGAATCAGGTGCAGCGCGTCCAGGCCGTTGCCCACTGCCACGCAGTACCGCGCGCCGCAATAGGCAGCAAACTCCCGCTCGAATGCCTCCACCTCTTCGCCCAGGATGTACCACCCCGATGCGAGCACGCGCGCATAGGCGGCGTCCAGCTCTTCCTTCAGTTCGAAGCTCGCGTCCCGGAGTCTAAGAAATGGGATCATGGCTTTTTTTCAATTTCAGGAATTCATCATAATCGCGGATGTAGTCGCTCTCCTCGTAGGAACGCGAGGCCATGACCAGGCAAATGCCTCCTGAGGAGAAGTCCAGGATCTCGCGCCAGATCATCTTGGCGATGTACAGGCCGTAATAAGCGCGATTCAGGTAGAACCGCCGGCTGCAGCAGCCATCGTCGACATCGACCGCAAAACTGCCCATGGCGGAGATGATGACCTGCTCCAATAGGCGGTGGGCATGGCCGCCGCGGGACTCGCCACCGGGCACATCGTAGAGGTAGTAGACACGCTGGATTTCAAATGGAACGTCGCGCAGGTTCTCGATCGGGGTAAGGTTACCCTGGGGGCGGCTGATGCGCTTGAAGCTGATGATGCGGCAATCGTCGACACTGCTCATGTTGACAGGCTCTTAAGCTGCCGGAAAGCCGAGAAACTGCGGATATAGTCCTGTTCCTGGTAAGGCGTCGAGGCCAGAATCAGGCACACCGCGTTCGTGGAAAAATTTTCGATATGACGCCACACCATGCGCGGAATGTAGAGGCCGAAATAGGGGCGGTTTAACGTGAACACCCGCTCGGAGCCGTCGTCCACACGAAAATCGAAGCTGCCAGACAGTGCGATCGCAAACTCCTCCAACTCGCGATAGGCATGTCCCCCGCGTGTTTCTCCACCCGGGACGTCGTAGATCCAGTAAACGCGCCGGATCGCGAACGGGATGTGGCGGCTGGCTTCCACGAACGTCAGGTTCCCGCGGGTATCGGCGATCTTCGGCAGTGGAACAATACGGCACTCCGCTAGTGCGGGCCGGGCTTGTATATCAGGCTGGAAGCTCATCGCCCCTGTCCGGACGCCAGCAGGCACGCGCCGTCGAAGTGCTGTAACGCGATTTCATACTGTTCATAAGCGATCACGCCGGCGCCGAAGCCCTCCTTTTGCTCCATCAGGCCTCGATTGAGAAAGCGGCCTTCCTTTTCGGTGGAGACACCGAAATCGAAGAATGGCTTGCGCACGTATACCTCCGACAAAAGCGTCTGGAACAGCAGGTCTAGTCCGCCGATCTCTTTCCCTCGGCCCGACGCCGCGATGTACTGCGCATGCGCGACCCGCTGGGTCTCGTAGATGACGGTGCCGGCGACGACGGAACCCTGCTCCGAACACAAGTACAGGCGGATGTGGTCGGGAAAGCGCGAGTGCAGCAGTTCGATCTCCTCCAGGGTGTGAACTGGCCGTAGATTGCGCGCCCGAAGATTGTCCGTTAAGACCCGCCAGAACGGGCCGAAGTCGGTGGCGTGCGACACTATCAGGCCATGACCGAGGGCCTTCTTTGCACCGCGCCGCCTCCGCTCCTGGAACCCGGGGCGGCTGTCCTGGGCGACCACGGCTGAGGGATCGCAGCGGGTGAGCCGCGCGCCGGCCAAAAATAGGGCATAAGACTCGTCCTCAGCGGGATATAAGTGATAAATGTGGGGGACCGCCTTGTACACGAGCCTGGAGACCGAATGCCCGTGGAGGAACGCCAGCGCGGCCGCAAATACATCGAGCGTACCGCCCAGGCCCAGTCTGGGTCCAATCACCAGGCCGCCGTACGTGAGTCCCCCATGGCTGACGACCGAGCCGCCGTCGCGATTGGCCGGCAGCAGGGCCGCAAGCCGGCCGCGGTCGTCGAAAACCAGCAGCGAAGAATCACAAAAGCGGTCCCGGTGGTATTCCATGTAGTCGCGGTGAAACAGGAAAGTTCCGTTGCGGCTTCCAGCCACGAACTCGTCCCACGCCTGCTTGTGCTGCGGCGTATATGGTTCCACCCGCATATCAGTCCAGCACCGCATAGCCAAAACCGGTCGCGCCATGGCGGTTGCCGTTGTAAAACATGTAGCGCCGGCCCCGAACATCGACGACACAAGGGAAACAGATCATTTCTGAGTCCCAACCGACGGCCGACCGATCGATTCCCGCTTCCCGGTCCTTGCGCTCCCACGACAGCCCGTCAGTGGATTCAGCGTAGCCGAGGCGATACGGCTGTGTGCGCGACCGGATAGAATACCACATGCGGTACAGTCCGCCGTCCCGCAAGACCCAAGGCCGGCCAAAGCCGAACTCGTCCGGATCCTGGAACGCAATGCAAACACTGCCGTCCGCGCGCCAGCTCAGGCCGTCAGCCGACTCAGCATAACGAATGACGTATTCCGGGTAGAGATGGCCCGCGATCGTGGTCCAGCGGAGGGCCGAAACATACCAGGCGCGCCAGCGGCCCTCCTCGCGAAGAATCGTGGTCGCGGAACGGATAAACGGCTCCGCGGTGGTCCGCTCCAATACCGGGGTGCGTCCCAGCTTCTGGAAACCGGACTGGTCGCGGCGGACCGCCAAACCGGCAAACAACAGGTACGGCACGCGGCTGGATCGCTGCCACCCGATGTAATAAAGATGCGTTCCGGTGTCGCCCTCGACAAGGCAGGAAGGGTTCACCCCAGCGTCGTCGAACGTGCCGGGCTCACCCAGATCCAGCACCGGTTGAGGCGCGACCTCGAGCACTCGGCCCGGGTCTTCCGGGTCCAGGTCGGCGTAGCCGATGCGGCCGTAGTTGTCCTCGTCCAGGCAGGAAAAGTAAACTCGCAATCCCGAACCGATGCCGGTTTCCGCAGTAGGCAGGTACGCGTAGTTTTTCGCCCAGGCGAACTCGCCAGATGGCGCGTAAACCCGGCCCTGTTTGCGCCACCTCATCCTTGTTGCGGAGCGGCGGCTGGCGTCGCTGGAACCTTCCGCCACACACCGGAGACGACCTTACGCGCGGGCACGTCGGCTAGCACCAGCGCGCCGGCGCCGATGAGGCTTTTTTCGCCAATGGCCACGTTGTTCCCGACGGTCGCGTTCACGCCGAAAAAGCAACTCTCGCCGACGGCCACATACCCGGAAATGACCACGTGCGACGAGAAGAAGCAATGATCGCCGATTGCGGAGTGATGCCCGATGTGATTGCCACTCCACAATACGACGTTGTCGCCGATGCGGACACGCGGCTGAATCACGTTATTCTCGAAAATGAAGCAGTGCTCGCCCAGCCGGACGTCGCGCCAGACGAATGCCCGGCGGCTGATGTAGGAAGCCGGGCGGAAGCCCTTGGCCTTGGCCTCCTGGTAAAGGCGCGCGCGCAGCCTGTTGTGCTGTGTGTAGACCACTGCGGCAAAGAAGTGATGGTCCGCAGGTGCGTAGCGCTGCTCCAACTCTTCAAAAGGCACCACAGGCAAGCTCAGAAACACATCCCGGCGCACGTACTCTTTTTCGACGCTGAAAGCAACAACTTCATACTCGGAATCGTAGGTGAAATACTCATGGGCGACCTCCGCAAATGCGCTGTCGCCGATAAGGACCAGGCGATGTTGTTTAGTCATGGTCTTCGTATGAGAATATCCTCTCGTCGATTCTCCATAGGAAGCCCTTGCGCCTGCGGAACCACATACGCGTCAAAACCGGCAGTGCGCGCGCGCAATAGCAGGGACAATATGACAGAATCGTCAATCTCACCTCTTTCCAACTGATTGAACACGACCGCCGGTATTTCCTGGGTTCCTGTAAATTGCTGGTGGTGCCGGATACCGGTGGGTGAGCCGAAGAACCGCTTTCTCTTCGAAATATTGGGGATGTCGCCAATCAGGATTTCACCTCCTACAGCCAGCATGTGAAGACAACTGTCGAGGAAGTGAAACACATTCGATTCGTGGAATACGTAATGAAACACGCTGTAGGTGAGAAGGGCGTTGACTCGGCCGCGGTACTGGTCGATGAGTGCCATGCAATCATCGGGAAAACGCCCGGGAACCTTTATAATGCCAGGGGCATCGGGTAGGAGGTTCAACATCTCCGCCGAATCCACCAGGAGAAGCGTGCTCCCTTGACTCAGGCAAGAATCGATAATCATGCGGGGAACGTCACTACAGCCCGGGCCGATATCCAGGATCACTTGGTTGGGTTCGTGGAGATTGCGCAGTTTCTGCTGGATATCGCGAACGATATCTGTTTCCTTCCCCTCGCGATACGAATTCGGAAACCCGATCTTCTCGTAGGGACTGAGCGATGCATCCCTCGCCAATTGCTGAAATCTCTCAAAGGTGAGGGTCTTGAACCGGTTATAGTCTTCGTTCGCCATGTGTTTCACAACCGGAGTAGGGATTGACGGACCGCTGCCGTTATTTGGTCCACCTCGACGCCGGTCAACTCCGGGAAGCATGGAAGCCTGAGACCCTCCTGGCAGCGCCGTTCGGTTACAGGCAAACGGCAGGCTGCCCAGGGTCGCCCGTGGGAGGAGCCTCCATGCGCTTGGGCGCAATCCTCGATTACGACGGCGCCGGCTTTGGAGACGACCTCCCCCAGGCGGGGCATGTTTACCATCCGCCCATATAAATGCGTGGCGATAATGGCGCGAGTACGGGGCGCGGGCCTGGTTTCCAGGCAGTCGATGTCCACTAGCATGGATTCGGGAGTGATGTCCACCAGCAGCCAATTCGTTCATAACCGGCGTGTTGTGCCGGCCGAGGCCGTTTGCAGCAATTGTATTGACCAATGGTCCACCACAGAAAAGTCCTATTTTAACCCAAGCCGGGCCGCAACGATGTTGCGGGACGCCCTTGAGGCCGCCCGAGGCAGGAACGTCGCACGGCTGACGCCCAGCCAAACGGGACTTTTCGGCCCGCCTAAAGGCGTGGCTGGAGCAGACCAGGTCCGCAAGAAGACGGCGCGGGATCGTGGCTTGGCTGTGTCTCGTGCGATGGTATCAGTGTGCCGCGAGTACGTACCAATCCGGGAGGGCCGTTGCGATCACCGGAGCGGATGAGTACGTCGTTCCCCGATTACCGGTCATGTACCAAACGCTTACCTGCCCCGTAGTCCGATTCTGAAAAATGTAATCTGGTATCCCATCGTCATTGAAGTCGCTGGTGCCCACCAGTGTCCATCCCGCCGCGGGGGAGGCGACGATCGGAGCCCAAGAATAGGAGGTCCCACCGCTGTTCATAAACCATACGCTGACCTCACCCGTGTTCCGATTCTGGAGCAGCAGGTCGGTCATGCCATCCTGATTGATGTCCCCGGTTGCGGCAATCTTCCAACCGGAAGCGGCGGCAGCGACGATCGGAGCGGAAGAGAACGTCGTTCCGCCGGGGTTCATAAACCAGATGCTAATCTGGTTCGTGACGCTGTTTTCGAAAATCAGGTCTGGTTCGCCGTCCCCATTCATGTCCGCTGCTGCGACGAGTTGCCACTGCGGTGCAGCGGTATAGATGATCGGCGCTGAGCTAATCGTCAGCCCGTTCCATCCAGTCATGAACCAGATGCTCACGCCGCCGGTTGACGGATTCTGAAAAATCAGATCGGGGATCCCGTCGCCGTTCATGTCGGCTACAGCAGCCAGCGTCCAGCCCGCAGCGGCAGTAGCGAACCAGGGGGACGATTCTATTGTTGCCGTGCCGGATCCAACCGAGGGCCCCATAAACCAAGCACTGACGCCGTTATTCGACTGGTTTTGCAGGAACAGGGCCGGACCGTCTGCCGGAACGGAGGAAAAGCCGCTAATAACGATCTCAGCTTGGCTACCGTTTAAGGGCGGAGAACCGTTAAAGAGCCAAAAATTCAGGCGGAAGTTGAGGCGGGGGCTACCGGCCGGCGGCGGTTGGCCGCCATCGAACCCCTCATGAAGTATGTTGCCCGACGCGTCGGAACTGAGAAAGGAGACAGCGTCTGGAAGCCATGTCATCTGGTGGACAGTCGGTGCGGTCCCCTGCAGAAAGAACCTCATCTGATTGCCCGGTATAGTATAGGGCTGCACGACGTTTTGAGCATTGTTCGGGTCGCTCGGATTGCCGAACTGGCCCAACTCGAGCAGGTCGATTTCGCTATTGGGCACGGTCGCATCCGCCCAAGAGAACGCGCCGAATACGACATTTGGATCGAATTGTAGAATGCTATCGACGGTAACTGTATACCGTCCGTGGTTGGTCGCATCAGCCGATATTACTTCTGAGCTGTACCACTGGCCACTCTGGTTAGTAATTAGGAGGTGAAGACTCCCGGACGCGTCCACGAAAACGTTCTGCGGGCTATCGGAAAACAAATTGGGACCCGGCCCTACCGGTGCAGGGAGCGACTTCACAATCCAATTCTCCCCGGCGAATTCGATCACCTTCTGGTTTGGATTCGGCCGCGAAATGATCGTCTCCAGAAGTGCCTGCTCTTCTAGCGCGAAAGGCACCCCGGCCTCAGTTGTGTAGCAGGGCACCGAGACCGAAGCTGGTACGACGAGGAGCGCTATCAGCGATGCGTCCTGGTCAATGCCGCCGGTGGTTAACAAAACACTAAACGTTCCATCCGGATTTAGCGGGGTCGTGGTCGCGTTGCAGTACGGCTTCGAGTAAAACCCCAGCCCCTCAACAAAGATGAGCGCAGCTATGTTGTACGATGCTGGAACGACGCCAAGAACTTGTCCTGTGAGCACGCCGGGATAGGCACCGTAAGGAGGGGGAACAATGGGCCCCCACGACTGGGCCTGCACCGACGCGGTGCACAGCACGATGGCTGCAACACGGAAGACGTAGGGGGACAGCGCGTTCAGCATGGATCACTCCTTCGCCTCGGCTGTCGAGCGCTCCGAAAACAACCGGAGGCGGGAACCTCAACCCCGGGCTGCTATAGCGGAATTGTACGCTTATTTCCAAAGGTATTCAAGAGGTTTGAATGGAGGTTTGAACGGAGGACTGGAGGAACCAGGTCGCCAAAGACGTGCTCGGATGGTCCTGCACGAAGAGTCCAGCCTCACCGGTAAACGACGTAAGCCATAGAATCTACTGTAGTTGACCCCGAAGAAGAAGAGGATCCACGAGGTAAATATGTGTGCGGCGACGACAAGAATCCAAATGGCGAGCACCGGGCGATACGACCCGCATTTCCAGTCCGTATGCCCCGCCTACACCCTGCAAGGCAGCGAAATGGCCGATCTCGATCGCGCGTAAACGAATCCAAGAGAACTTCCCCAGCTTGGCCTTACACGGAGATTAAGGTCTAAATATAAAGCTTGTAGGGTTTTCAGCCGAATATATCCATGGAGTTCTTCTATGAAGCCAAATCTACTGTTCACCTGTATCCTCCTGATCGGGACCCACTGCGCGTATGCGACTTCCGGCCCCGGTGAGCCGCTGCTCTTTTTCAAAGACCCGGAAGCCCGGAGTAGCGTGCAGTTTCGGATGAAGAGCGGAGCGCTGTCCGCTACTTTTCATAAGACCGAAGTTGTGCTTCGGAAGCAGGCCGCCGAGGTGCACATCCGGTTTCTGGGAGCCAACCCGGCCGTACAATTCGAGGCGCGCGGGAATGCCGAGGGCAGGGTGAATTTTATCCAGGGCGAGGCGGCCCTCCACTGGTGGACAGGGCTTCCAGTCTTCAACGGCGTCGTCTATCGGCAACTCTATCCCGGTATCGACATGGTTTACAAGAATTCGAAAGGCTGCTTGAAATCTGAATATCTGGTGGCGCCCGGAGCCGACCCATCCGCCATCCGTCTGCACTACAGCGGTCCAGGGGAAACACACCTGGACGACGCCGGAAACCTGGTCTGGCGGGCAAGTACGGGGGAATTCCGCGAACAAGCGCCAGAGGTCTTTCAGGAAATCGACGGCAGGGTCATACCCGTGGAAGGCGCCTTCCGAATCTTGCCGGAAGGCTCAGTCGGTTTTCGCATTGGCTCCTATGATCACACCTGGCCGCTGGTGATCGATCCGGGGTTTTCGTTCAGCACCTACCTGGGTGGGAGCGGGATGGACAGCGCTACCGGGATTGCGATCGACAGCGATGGGTACATTTACGTGACGGGATGGACCGATTCATCCGACTTCCCGGTTGTCGACGCCGCTCAACCGGTTCAGGCGGGGAACGTAGATGTGTTTGTGGCCAAGTGGGCGCCGGGCGGCAGCCGCCTGGTGTACTGCACATACCTCGGGGGAAGTGGTGAAGATCGCGGATATGCGCTGGCTACCGGGTTAAGCGGAGATGTGTACGTAACCGGTTTGACGGGTTCCACAAACTTCCCCGTGGCTGCCGCGCTTCAGTCCAGCCTCGTGGGGTACCGCAATGCTTTCATTGCCCGCTTGGACTCTCTCGGCCGTCTGATATTCGGCACTTACCTGGGCGGGAATGGATCCGACAGCGGCTACGGCATCGCCGTGGATGGCAGTGGCAATGTGTATGTCGCGGGCCAGACCAGTTCGTTCAATTTTCCGGTTCTGAACGCTTACCAAAATACGAACCACGGTCAGTCGGACGCGTTCGTGACCAAACTGTACGCCGCCGGGAGCCTGGCATACAGTACCTACCTGGGCGGGAGCGGGGCCGACGGTGCCCAAGCCATCGCTGTAGACGCCTCCGGAAACGCCTACATTACCGGAAGCACATCATCTACCAACTTCCCGATCTATAGCGCCCTGCAACCCGCCATCGGCGGCACACAAGACGCTTTTGTGACAAAACTGGACGCTAGCGGGCAATTCTTGGCATATAGCACCTACCTCGGAGGGAGTCGCGGCACCGTTTACCCCCAAATCGGTTATGGCATCGCGGTAGACCAGGCAGGCCAAGCACACGTGGCAGGCGTGACCAATTCATCCAATTTCTCCGTCTACGGAGCGTTGCAGCCATACTTCGCCAACGGAGGCGCTGATGCCTTCCTGGCTAAGCTCAACGCTTACGGTACCGGCTTCGTCTACTCCACATTCTTGGGAGGGTCCGGCTTGGATTACGCCACTAGCGTTGCCGTGGATTCCGCTGGAAATGCGTATGTCGGCGGGTACACGGCTTCTACGGATTTCCCCCTACTCAATGCCCCACAACCGGTTCAGGCAGGCGCCTACGACGGTTTTGTGGCCAAGGTGAGTCCTGCTGGAACGCTGCTCGAAAGCACCTATCTGGGTGGAAGCGGTATCGATAGTGTGAACGCCATTGCCGTTGGTCACCCGGATATGGTGTTCATAGCCGGCCAGACTCAGTCGTTGAACTTTCCGTTAGAGAACGCCTCCCAGATCGCGCCCGGAGGTTCTATAGACGCTTTCGCCGCGATTCTTGCGTTGATTCCCCGGGATTTTGATTGGAGCGGAAAACCCGACCTCCTATTGCAAAATAATTCGTCCAATCAACTCAGCATCTGGTTTATGGGAGGGCCCCTTGGATCCACTCTGTTGTCTTCGCCGATCTTTGCGACACCCCTGCCGGGCTGGCGTGTAGTCGCCGCCAACGACTTCAACGGGGACGGCGCGCCCGATCTGATCCTACAGAACGCTCAAACCAATCAGGTTAGCATCTGGTACATGGGAGGCAGTCAAGGGATCACCATGCTATCCGCACCAATTTTTGCTACGGCCACCCCTGGCTGGAATGTAATGGCCGCGGCCGATTTTGATGGCGATGGCTACACTGACCTCCTCCTGCAAAACACCCAGACCAACCAGCTCTCCATCTGGTTTATGGGTGGCAGCGGTGGTACTACCATAATGTCCTGGCCTATTCTGGGTGTGTTGCCGCCCGGCTGGACAACTGTGGCGGTTGCCGATTTCGATGGCGATGGATGCCCCGATCTCGTCATCCAAAATCAACAAACCAATGAAATCCAGATCTGGTTCCTGGCGGTGACCCGGGACAGTCTGAGCGTGAAATCGGTCTTCTCGTTGGGCCAGGCTGCGCCCGGGTGGTATGTCGTTGGTTCCGGCGACTTCGACAGCAACGGATGTCCCGACCTAGTTCTGGAAAACGATAGCATGAACGCCATCAGCTTCTGGTATATGGGCGGCGGCCAGTGCAATGTTAGAATGGATGCCCCCATCGTCAGCTTCAAAGTCAACGGCTGGGACATCGTGGGGGCACGATGACGGTGGCGCACGCGCGGCCAGAAATTTCCGGGCCGCGCGTGCACCGCCGATGCTTACCTCACCGCCACCACGCTCCAGCCGGGAGCGGCGGTCTGGATGATCGGTGCTGACGTGTACGTCTGTGCTTGCGGCGGGTCTCCTTGCGCCGCGCCCATATACCAGACGCTCACTTGGTTCGTGACTTGGTTCTGCAGCACGATATCCGGCACACCGTCATCATTGAAGTCGCTGGCGCCCACTACGTTCCAGTTTGCAGCGGCTGTCGCAATAATCGGCGCTGACAGGACGGTGGTTCCTTCGCTGCCGGTGAGGTACCAGATGCTCACTTGATTGGTGACCAGGTTCTGCAGAAGGAAGTCCGGTGAGCCGTTCTGGTCGAAATCCGCGATGCCCACCACATGCCAGTTCGGCAGCGGCGTGGCGACTATGGGCGCCGACAAAACCGTGAAGTTGGGACCCAAGTACCAGATGCTTAGGGCATTGCTGGACGTGTTCTGCAAAAGCAGATCTGCGTTGCCATCATGGTTGAAATCGGCCGCGCCCACCACTTCCCACCCGGAGAGCGGCTGCCCCACGATGGGCGAGGTCGTGATGGTGAGTCCATCGGTCCCTCCCATGTACCAGACGCTGATTTGGTTGGTGACCTGGTTCTGCAGCAGAATGTCAGGAACGCCATCGTTGTTGAAATCCGCGGTCGCTACCACGCGCCAGTTGGGGGTTGCCGTCGTGATGATCGGACTCTCCTCGATGACTGTCCCACTCGTTCCGCCCATCTCCCATTTGCTGACCGCATTACTCTGTTGATTCTGCAAAAACAGCCGTGGTTGGCTGGTCGGCGGCGGCTGAGTGTTACCGGCGCCTAACATGGACCAGTTGGGAGCCGCCGTCGCGATGACCGGTGAGGATATAATCGTCGCCCCTTGCGATCCGCCCATATACCAGACGCTCACTTGATTGGTGCTCTGGTTCTGCAGAACGATATCCGGCACCCCGTCATTGTTGAAGTCGCTAGCTCCCACTATTTTCCAGCCCGCTAGGGCTGTGGCGATAACTGGCGACGAAAGAATGGTGGTCCCGTCGGCCCCGCTCATATACCAAATGCTCACCTGATTGGTTACCTGGTTCTGCAGAAGGATGTCCGGCGAGCCGTCGCCATTGAAATCTGCTACTCCCACCACGTGCCAGTTCGCCAGCGGAGTGGCGGCAGCCGACGTGTACAGAACCGTGAAGTTCGGACCCAAATACCAGATGCTCAGGGCGTTCGTGGACGAGTTCTGTAACAGCAGGTCCACATAGCCATCCCGGTTGAAATCGCCCATGCCGACCACTTTCCACCCAGGGGCCGGCTGCCCCACGATCGGTGAGGACATGATGGTCAGCCCGGCCGACATATACCAGACACTGATCTGGTTGGTGACTTGGTTTTGTAGGAGAATGTCCGGAACGCCGTCGTTGTTGAAGTCCGCTGTGCCCACCACGCTCCAGTTAGGAGCCGCCGTCGTGATGATCGGCGACTCCTGGATTACCGTCCCGTTCGCTCCCGTCATCAGCCATACACTGACACCGTTGCTCTGCTGATTTTGCAGGACGAGTTCCGGCTGGTGTGTCGCCGGAACGTCGATCCCCACCACAAAATCGTCATAGAGCCCGGCGTTGGCGGTCTGCAAAGCGCCCGGTGTCGCTGGGAAATTCGTCGCTTTGGTCGCCCCGGAGAGATACACCGCACCGCCCGGCGTTACCGCGATGCTCTGGCCGAGGTTGTTGTCCGAGCCGCCGATGCAGGTCGATAACAAGAACGATTGGCCGCTGGGGCTGATCTGAGTCAGGAAGGCGGTGGTGGCCGAAACGATGCCGGCGTAGGCACCGGAGCCGGTAGGCTGTACGGCCAGAGCCAGGATCTGGTTCTGCGTCAGGCCGTTATACGTGATCCCGCTCCAGTCGCTTGGGTCGGTGCCACCGTTCGTCCCGGTGGCCATGCCGGCTCCTTCAAATGCCACATAGACGTTGTTGCCGGCATCTACGGCCACCAGCGACGGCGTGCCCGCTGCTGCTCCCAGATTCGCCTGCGTCCAATTGGCGCTGGCGGTCGTCGTGTAAAACAACCCATTCCCGGTCGCGGCGTAGATTGTGCCCGTCAAGCTGTTAATCGCCAGGCTGGTCACTGGAATCCCCGGTAATCCGGTGTTGAACGCACCCCACGTGGCGCCGCCATTGGTTGTCTGATACACGCCGGTGTTGGTGCCCGCGTAGGCTGCCATTTGAGACGCACTGCTCGGATCCACAACCAGGGCGTAGACGGCCCCTGTCCATGGCACCGCAGGGCTGCTCCACGACGAACCTGCACTTGTGCTATAGATCAGGCCACTGCTGGATCCCACATACACCGTCGAAGTCGAAGAGCTGGTTTTGGCGATCACGATCGCAGCGGAGGTACCCACCCCTTGGGCCAATTGCGTCCAACTCGTCCCGCCAGTGGTGGTCTTATAAAGGTGGCCGCTGCCGGCTGCATAAACGGTAGCCGGCGTATTCGGATCCGCCGCGATCGCGCTGATGGTTGTGGATGTGATGCCGCTATTCGCGGACGTCCACGTGCCGCTCGCGAATTTGTAGACTCCACCGCCCGTGGCATTGACCGCGCTGGTGCCGGCGTAAAGATTGCCACTCGAATCGAAGGCCAACGCGTTCACCTGGTCGAAAGGCCCCGTCAGGGTTGTGGGCGACCAAGTGGAGCTCGATCCGGTGACAGAGCCCTCCATGAGCACGGCCTGCCCGCCATTCCGCGCGCTGGAAATCGGATTCACCGTGGGAAAACCAATGCACTGGGTGGTGCCGGACACGTAGGCGTTCCCCGCCGCATCCACGCCGATACCCGATCCGCGCTCCGGGAGCAAGTTGCTGCCCAGCCCGCCGATATAGGTGCCATAGACCAGACCGCCGCTGGAGTTCAGCTTGAGGGCAAAGCCATCGTACAATCCGCCGCCGTATGTACTTTGCGCGGCGCCGGGCTGGGGGTAAATCTGTGGAAAGTTCGGATCGCTCGTCATCCCCGTGACATACGCGTCGTTTTGCCCATCCAGAGCGATTCCGAAGCCAACGGTCTGCGCGCCGGAGCTTCCCAAATAAACCGGCACTCCGGAATAACCCATGCTCGTGCCCCCGGCGTTGACTTTTAGAACATATCCTTGAGCTGGCGAGGGGGCCGACTCAGTCCCGGTCGAGCCTGCTACGTAAGCGTTACCGTCGGTGTCCACAGCGACGCCGTAGCCGATGCCCGCGGGCAGGTATGTGGAATACGCGAATCCCGAAGTGCCGCCCGCGTTGATTTCGGTCAGAAACCCGGCCGACGGCGTGCTGGAGATTTCATTGAGCAAGGGAAAGGGCGTACTGCCCGACGCGGCAGCTGTTCCCGTCACATACGCGTTTCCGGAATGATCGACCGCGATGGCGCGTCCCCAAAAACTTCCACTTCCACCGAGATATGTGGAGTAGACCAGTTCGGTTCCCGCGGCATTCACCTCGGTCACAAACGCATTTGGATTGCTCGAATTACCGTAGAAAGTGTTCTGCGCCGCACTTGCCGTAATGGGAAAGTTCGGGGAACTGGTGAACCCGGTAACATAGGCGTTTCCCGAGGAGTCCACCGCGATTCCGCCACCGACATCGGTGTGGCCGCCGCCGAAAACGACGTCATAGACTAAGGCTCCGGTGGAATTCATCTTGACGACGAACACCTCGGTGCCGCCGCCGCCCTGGGCAGCCGTCAGCGTCGCTGGGTGACCGGTAAAAGTTGCGGCGCTTCCGGCGTTGAAGCCGGTCACGTAGACGTTTCCTAGCTGGTCCACCGCAACGGCCGGAAAGGTGGCCTGAGATGCGGCCGCCGAGATGCCAAAATTCAGCTCATCGCCAGGCGAACCCAGGTAGGTCGCAAAACTGAGGACGGGATCGATGATCAGAGGTTTGCGGGCGTCATATCGGCCGACTTCGAATGCTATGCGGTTGTGCGGTTCGAGGACATATCGGCCATCTATCGCGTGTCGCACTCCGCCGCTTTCCTGATAAACGATGGGCTTGTGTTGGCGCATCTGGCCGGCCGCGGCGCTCACCACCAGGTCGCCGGCGCCATCGACGCGCATGCCATCGACGCCGTCAAACGCCAGCCGAATCGCCCTGGGATCGGCGCCCGGGGCAACCACAAAATCGTACTCAAGCTGCCCTTGTCTTCCGTAGAAAACCAGATCGATCCCGGGGTAAAGCTCCCCATAATGCACGCGGGCGAAATTTGGAGCGCCCGTCACCCACTTGGCCGGATCGTTTCCAATAAAGTAGCTGCTGATGGCGCTCTGCCGCTCGCCCCCAGCCATGACCGGCGAAGAATTCGCGCCCGGAAAGCCCATCCGAACGGTGGACCGCGCTTGGCCCGCGGACTGCAGGTTCAACAAGACTTCGGAAGGGGTCAACAGAATCGAGTAATCGCTTCCGTGGGACAGGAACTTCACGCGGGCGTCGGACTGCCCGCGATTTTCTTCAAAACTCAAAGGCAGTTTGGCGTAGTTGACGAGCGCCTGCGCCTTCACCTCTTCGGGTACCCCGCCCGCGCCAGCGCGGTTCGCCGCAAGCGATAGCGTACTCAGGGAAAAGAGGAGCACCACAGACAAGCTCGTGCTGTTTCGTAAGGTCATAGTTTGGTCCAACGATTGAAGTATATCGCTTACCAGCGGCTTTTGGGGGCGCAGGCCAGCGAAAATGTACTAGTTCTCATGACTTGGCGCGCCGCAGGGCCGCGCCAGCCCACCCGCCTAATCCAGCGCCATTCCCGCCCCGCCTGCGCTAAGATCGGATGACGCTCCCCACCAAGCAAATCTGCAAGCGGCTCGGCCAGGTATTGGCCCTGCATCCGGTCGCCTGGTTGCTGGCAGGCGGCACGCTTTTCTGGATGTGGGGCGGCTTGATACCCAGGATCAGATGGAACGCCATCGAAATGATGATGGCGAGAAATCTGCTAGCCGGAAACGGCTTGGTCGTGGCGCCTCTGGATCCTCCAGCGCTCTGGCGTCCTCTGCTCGGCGCACTGGTCTGCGCGTCTGTAGAGTTATTCACCACCAGCCCCCGCCTTATCTATCAGATCGTCTATGCCGTCGCATTGACGACTTTCTCGATCGCGAGTTTCTACGCGGCACGCGCGCTATGGGATGCGACAGCGGGACACGTAGCCTGTTTGTTTATCCTCACCAGCGGCGCGCTGACCAGCCGGCTCGTCAACCACGTCGACAGCATTTCACATGTGGTTTTCCTGCTGGCCGCGGGTCCTGCGCTATTGTTTACGGTGCTGGCGCTGCGATCGCCCACCCGGCGCCGCTTGCTGGCAGCGGGCGCCGCATGGGGCCTGGCGTATCTGGCGAGATGGGAAGCCCAGCTCTTCTTCGCGATCGCCGCCGCCGCCTTACTTTGTGCCCTATATGCCGGGCATAGGGATTTCCGGGCGCTCTGGAGAGGTTCTTTCGCCGTACTGGGTTTTGCGGCGCTCTATGTCCCCGCCACCACCTACGAGTTCTGGGTAAAATCGCACTACGGCATTTGGGGACCTTCCGCCATTACCACCTTCTATGCGTCGGAAGCATGGGTGACCGGCACGGGCGACGAGCTTGCCGGCGCTGCCGATGCCGAACGCAAATACGGCTCGCTGGAATCGAATCGCTTCAACGTTCTATGGGCAATTGCCCGCCATCCGGCCGCCTTTTGGGCTAGACTCCGCATCAACATCCCTAGGTTCTTGCATCTTTACATGGACAGGCAATTTTTCGACCCCGTGTGGCTGTTGTTGCTTTTGGGCTTGGCCTGCGGCACGGGCTGGACCGGGACGCGCCGGTTGACCCTGGGTTTGCTTCTGCTGCTCTTTCTGTCATCGACGATTACGATTCTGTGCTTCCATATCGACTATCGTTATCTGGTCGCCGGCCTGCCCAGCCTTGTGCTGCTCCTTTGTGGCGGGGTGACCAGTTTCGGAAACCGTGTGCACCGGATCTTCGGCCGCGGGAAACCGGCCATAAGCGTGGCCTGCCTCCTCCTGTTAGGCTGGCGTTCCGGTGAAGCCTCCTATAGGCAGTTGCTGGCTGCCCGGAATAATCCGGATCGCAGCGCCGGCATCCGCACAGAGGAATTCGCACGCGATCTCGCCCAACATTTCCACCGGGTAGTCGATCCCCAGCGCCCCACCGCACTACTGGTGCGGCCCAGCCGCGGCTCGGGAATGAATCCCACCGACATGTTTCTGGTGTCGTACTTTGCGGGAACCGCGCTTGCGTGGCCGCCCCCGCCGCTGTATCCACGGGACCTGATTTTCTCGGTCCGCCGGAGAGATCCCGACTATCTTTATGTGCCCGCGGAATTGTTGTACCGGACGGATCTCCCTTTGCGCGGCCGGCCTATCGCGGCATATCGGGCCAATGGCGGCGATGTCTATTATCTCTTTTCCAACGTGTTGAACGCGCAGACGGCGCCGCCTGCCGCGCCGCCAAAACGCTGATACAATCTGGGGTTCTTTGCACAGCCGCCGGCATACTTCTCTCCGCTGCCCCTTGTGCGAACGGCCAGCACTCCTGCGCCGCTCGGGCGTTTCTAACTACGCGTTACGCGCGTGCCCGGAATGCAGACTGGAATTTTTGGGCCCGCAGCCGGACGATTCTGTTCTGGCGGCCATTTACAGCGATGGCTACTTCCTCGGGGAACCGAGTGACGAAGCGGTCGAGCGGCGATCGAAAATGAAGAGTGCCACGGGAACGTTGTACATCGATGCGCTATCGAGACTCGTCCGGCCGGAAGACGCGGACCTGCTCGAGATCGGCTGTGGTCACGGCGAAGTCCTGCTGGAGGCCCGCAAAAGGGGGTTTCGCGTCTCCGGTATCGAGATATCCGCGCACGCCGCGGCGATCGCCAACCGCTGCCTGGGGGCCCCGGCGGTCTCGGTGGGTACGATCGAGACGCTGCCCCTGGCGCGGGACCACTTTGGCGCCGTTCTGGCGGCCGATGTGATCGAGCACGTTCGCCATCCGGAAGACTGGCTGCTGCGCATCCACGAACTGCTCATCCCGGGCGGCGCCTTGCTGTTGATCACGCCCTCGCTGGACAGTTGGATGCGCCGCCTCCTGCGCAGCCGCTGGATGGAATACAAAGTCGAGCACTTGTATTATTTCAGCGCGGCATCTATCCGGCTGCTGTTGGAACGCTGCGGGTTCGACGAAATCCGCATCTCGCCCAGCCGCAAAGTGCTGACGATCGACTACCTCTCGCGTCACTTTGACCGGTTTCGCGTGCCCATCCTGAGTCCGCTGATTGGCCTGTTGCGCCGGGCGGTTCCCAGCCGCATCGCTCAGCGGCACCTGCTGGTCTCCGCCAGCGGGTTGATGGCGATCGCCCGGAAGGCGGGTGCGCGGCGACCCAAATGAACTGCCCGGTTTGTGACGAGTCGAGCTTCGCCCGTCTCCTGGCCGTCCGCGGACAAGCGGTGTTACGCTGCCAGGGCTGCGGGTGTGTGGCTCTGGACGCCGCGCTACCTACAGCGGACTGCACGGCCACGGAGCGCTACGCGAACTCCGAAACGGAGCCGGATGTGTTCTCGCGCTACGCCTCGCGCTATATGGATACACTCCGGCGCCGCGGCTTTCGCAGCGGCTCGCTGCTGGTCGTCGCCGGCGCCGGAGCGCGGGCCGGTACCGAGGCCTTTCTCGACCGGGCCAAGGCGGACGGCTTCCGGGCTGAGTTCTTGGATCTCGCGACGGCATCCGCCAACTCCGCCAAGATGGCGCCGGCCGCCTATGACGCCGCCGTCATACTGCACCGGTTGCAGATGCAACCAGCGCCCGGCGAACTGCTCCGGCGAACGCGTGCGGCGCTCCGGCCTGGTGCTCCATTGCTGCTCACGGTTCCACGCCTCAATTTGCCGCTGGACAGTTCTTTTGGACGCCGGGCGGAATGGCGGACTGGGAACCGGTGGTACTTCGACGAAACCACGATCCAGTCGTTATTGCTGCGGTACGGCTTTCACGAAATTCTGTTGCGCAAACTGCCCGCCTCCGGAATGCTCGTCACCGCCGTACGGGACGAGCCGCCGGCGCGCCCCAAGTGCTCGATCGTCGTCGCCGCGTTCAACGAAAGCCGGACGTTCCCGGTTCTCATGGATGCGCTGCTGAAAAAGGCGATTCCCGGAGTCGATCGCGAGATCGTCGTGATCGAGAGTAATTCGACGGATGGCACGCGCGAGCTGGCGAAGCAATATCAGGGTCACCCGGAGATCAAACTCGTGCTCCAGGACCGGCCGCGGGGTAAAGGCCACGCCATCCGCGAGGGCTTTCGCCACGCTACCGGAGACGTCGTGCTGATCCAGGATGCCGACCTCGAGTACGACCTGGACGATTATGACGCCTTGTTAGCGCCGATCCTTTCCCACCGCGCGCTGTTCGTGCTCGGCACGCGGCATGGCGGCGACTGGAAGATACGGCGGTTCACCAAGCAGAGAGTCCTATCGACAGGGCTGAATTTGGGTCACGCGTTCTTTACCGGCCTGATCAATGTTCTCTTCCGCCAGAACATGACGGACCCGTTCACGATGTTCAAGGTCTTTCGCCGCGATTGCCTGTTTGGTCTCGAGTTCCAGTGCAACCGGTTCGATTTCGATCACGAACTGCTCATCAAGCTTGTCCGGAAAGGCTACCGGCCGCTGGAAGTCCCTGTGAACTACCGCTCGCGCTCCTTTCGTGAAGGCAAAAAGGTGCGCTTGTTCCGCGATCCGTTCACCTGGATATGGGTGGATCTGAAGCTGCGATTCACGCGCGTGCTTCCCAAGGATCTCTGGTAGCTAACTAGGGTAAAAACTTACTTGACAAATCACGCGCCATCGGGTACTATTGAATCATGGAACCGGTACTCGACACCCTTCAACAAGCGATCCAGTATTTTTCCGCCCCTGCCAACTGCCGAGAATACCTCGTAGCGCGCCGATGGCCCGATGGCGTTGAATGCCCGCGTTGCGGCTCCAAGACCGTCACGTTCCTTGAGAAGTACGACCGCTGGCAGTGCAGCGCCCGCCACGACAACCGGCAGTTCACCGCGAAGACCGGGACCATTTTCGAGGATTCTCCACTACCGTTGGCAAAGTGGCTCATGGCGATGTGGCAGGTTGTGAATTGCAAAAACGGAGTTTCTTCCTACGAAGTTCACCGCGCCATCGGCGTAACACAGAAAACCGCGTGGTTCATGGACCACCGCATCCGGCACGCTCTCAGCATGGGGACCGTCAACAAGCTCTCCGGCCAAATCGAAGCGGACGAAACCTATATCGGCGGCAAGGCCCGCAACATGCACAAAGCGGCACGCGGGCGGAAGATTACCGGAACTGGCGGCAAAGACAAAACCGCCGTCATGGGGATCTTGGAGCGCGGGAGCAAGGCCGCTGGCAGCACGGTTCAGGTAAAGGTTGTAGACAACACGAAGAAAAAGACCCTGCAATCCGAGATACGCGATCACGTTTTGGCCGGGTCCGCGATCTTCACCGATGCGCTCAAATCGTATGCAGGGCTTGACGAATTTCAGCACGAAGTTATCGACCATGCGGTTGAGTACGTCCGGGGCGAAGTCCACACGAACGGCCTGGAGAACTTCTGGTCGCTGTTGAAGCGCGGTATCCATGGCACGTATGTCAGCGTGGAACCATTCCACCTTTTCCGGTACCTTGATGAGCAAGCCTTCCGCTATAACAATCGCAAGGGCTTGAATGATGGCCAGCGGTTTGATATCGCCGTGCGCCGCATCGTTGGCAAGCGCCTCACCTGGAATCAGCTTACCGGGAAGGAGGCGGAAATGGAACCGCCCCCCGCCAACTAAGGCAGAACAGAAAAGGCAGTATCGCGGTAGATCCAATAAAAAACATTCTGCATAATTTTTGTTGCGGGACCATCTTGCTTTTCTGCGAGGGTAGCGGGAGAATTAAGGAGAGCTTCGACCGTTTGGGACGCCCGCCAAGGCGTCCCGGTCGATAAGGACGTTAGACTCCTTCATCGTATCCGGGTTTTCCCAAAAAAGTCAAGCCGAAAATAGAGCGTCTGAGGTGTGTTCATTCGCACTTGTCCGACGGCGAACAAGGAGAGGCACATTGGCTACCAACCATATTTTGACGGTCGTATGCGATGACTTTCGGCAGGAGGCAAACGGAAAGTTTGTGCTGATAGGGGTTTATCCTGGCCAAAGCTTAGGCGTGCCGAGTGTCCCGTTCCTGATCCCGGTACTCAGCTTTTACCAGCAATGGAGCACCGACTTCGGGGGGCCGCGCCAACTGACTGCATCACTTTATCCGTCGGCAGGAGGGCCATTAATTATGCAACTAGCGGGAGTGCTGAACCCACCCAATCCAGGTATCTTCGCCGGCGTTCTTCAATTTAGGAATGTGATGATTCCACAGTTTGGCCGTTACCGACTGATAACAATGATTGGTCCAGAAAATGCCCCTGTCGTTGTGGAATTCGCTGTGGCGCTACCGGCTTAGGCATATGCGAAGCACAATTCAGGCTGCTGAACAGACGGAGAACGCCCATATGAAATCTGAACGGTATTTTCAAGTTGATCCGCGAACGTCTGCAAAGATTGACGCAGTTCGGTCGAATTTGTCCGACCACTTGCGAACAATGCAATTGTGTACCCAAGCGCGAAGATCAGCTTGCGGGTTGAATCGCATTGTTGATTCGCTGTTCTTTGGACATCGGCGAACCATTCGCGAAAAGCATCAAGGCTCAGTTCTCCCTTCAGGCACTCAGAAAGGCGAGTTTTCACTTCAGTAGGCAGATCCATGACGCACCTCTTCACCATTTTACTTGAACATACGGAGCTTAAGCAACTGTTCGATTCTGCGGATACGCAGATGTTGCTAAACGAAACATGCCGAAAGGTGGTTGGTGATGAGCCGTTTTACTACACATACACTTCGCTGGACAATCCATACGAGATCGTAGCCCCTTGTTTACATCTTTCCAGACTCCGACACTGTTTGGGTGGACCTGCTCGTTCTGGACGGTAGACAATACAAGCCGAAGTGCCCTCCATTCAGATAGATGTGCTACTGTGGAGGCGATGCGAACCCCACCACCTGTCAACCTACCCGAAGGCGGTACGCCCGCCGAACGCCTGGACATGGCATTCCGCAGGGTGCTTACCGTGTCGAAGGCCGATATCCTCAAGGCCGAAGGACGCGAGAAGCGTACGCGGGAGAGGAAGCGGGCCGCGCGGAAAGCGAACTGACGGCGACCCGGCCTGTCACGCTGGCAGTACTATAACCTTTCCGCCGTTGATTTGTCAAGTAAGTTTTTACCCTAACTAGAGCTAGACCACAGCGGGGCCGATACCCTGGCGCGCGCCTACGCGACATCCGGTTGGCGCGGCTACCTCCGGCAATCCGTGGTTTCCCGCCGCTCGATATCCTGGCCCTGCAGTGTGCCCCCGAGTTTACCCGTCTCCGCTCCGATCCACGTTACGAGGACCTGAAGAAGCGCATCGGCTTCCCATAGTACTCGATGCGGTTCGACCGGGCTTCGCCAGCGGCCCGCCCGCAGAGCATCGGTGGCCGTGGATGGCGGCAATGGCAAGGCCGTCATGCTCACACGGCGGCGGACCTGTCCAAACTCGCGCAACACACGGTCAACCGGGGAAAACCGATGTCGCTGTATCTGCGCGGCTGACAGCTACGCATGCCGCGTCGCGGCGTGCTCTTCCGGCTCCTCCCGCCGCATGTAATCGCCTCGTGAAAGGTGATGCTCGAGCCACACGTGCAGCACGATGAACAAGTAACGGCTTCCCATCTCCTTGATCTTCAGCTTGGACATGCCCGATTTCCGGTTGGTCCACGAAATCGGCACCACCGCGTAGGAATACCCGCGCACAATCGCTTTCAAGGGCATCTCGACGGTCAGATTAAAGTGCGCCGAGATCAGTGGCTGCATACCGTCGATGGCTTGCCGGCGGTAGCATTTGAACGCGTTGGTGATGTCGTTGTATCGCAGCCGGAACAACATCCGGATAAACCAGTTGGCCATCCGGTTAATGGCCAGCTTGTGCACCGGGTAATCCACGATCTTGCTGCCGCGGATAAATCGCGAACCAAATGCGCAATCGTATCCCTCTTGCACCTTCCGGTAGTATCGAACCAGATCTTCGGGGCTGTCGGATCCGTCGGCCATCATGACCGCGATGGCCTCGCCGCTGGCCTGCGCCAACCCGGCGCGTACGGCCATCCCGAAGCCGTGGCGGCCGGTATTGCTCACCAGCCGGATATCCGGATATCGCTCCATCGAACGCCGGACGCAGGCCGCCGTTCGATCGGTGCTGCCGTCGTCCACCACTACGATTTCAAACGGAATCCGCTCTCCCGCCAGGGCCGCAGCGATGTCGGCGACCGTCTGTTCGATCGACCCGTCTTCGTCGCGGGCCGGAATGACCACCGATAGCTTCATCCGTTATCAGCTCCGTGCGCCCACCGGTCGATCCGCGCGGCGCGTATGGCGGGCGGCAATTTCATCCAGAATTCGCGGCAGGCCGTACTGCATCTTCCAGTTCGGAAAATGCGCGCGCAGCTTGCTCAGGTCCGAAATATAACAGATGTGATCGCCGGTGCGGTTCGTATCTTTGTAACTGTACCGCAGCTTCAATCCCATGCCTGCCAGCGCATCGATGGTCTCCAGGATAGAGAGACTATTCGCCCGGCCGCCCCCCAGGTTGTATACTTCCCCGCAGCGTGGGGCACGGAAGAACTCCAGAAACAGATGCGCTACATCGTAACTGTGGATCTGGTCGCGCACCTGCTTCCCTTTGTAACCGTAGATGGTGTATTCTTTGCCGGCCGCGGCGCAGTGAACGATGTAAGCCAGATAGCCGTGCAATTCGACGGCGGCGTGCTGCGGTCCGGTCAGGCAGCCGCCGCGAAACACGCCTACCGGCATCTGAAAGTAGCGCCCGAATTCCTGGCACATGACATCGGCGGCCACTTTGGAGGCGCCAAAGACGGAATGCAGGCACTGGTCGATGGACATGCTCTCGTCCACGCCATCCAGGCCGCCGGCGTAGTCGTAGCGCTTGTCGAGTTCGATCAGCGGCAGGTAATTGGGCCGATCGCCGTAGACCTTGTTCGTACTCGTAAAGCAGAACGGCGATTCCCGGCAGAAATCGCGCGCGGCCACCAGCAGGTTCATGGTGCCCAGCGCATTCACGTCGAAATCGTCGTAGGGGATGGCCGCGGCTTTGTCGTGTGAAGGCTGGGCGGCGGTGTGAATGACGAATTGCGGCCGCTCCGCGTCGAACACCTGCCGCACGGCCTGCCGATCGCGTATATCGATGGGCAAGTGCCGGTAGCGCGGCAGTGTCCTCCGCAGCTCCTCGACAACCGGATGCGTCGTCCCTTGCTCGCCGAAGAACTGCCGGCGCATATCGTTGTCGATCCCCACAACCTCCCAGCCTTCCGCGGAAAGTTGGCGGACGCATTCCGAGCCGATCAGCCCGCCGGATCCAGTGATAAGAGCCTTCATAGCCAAGACCCACTCTACTATTACGCGTGCCTGCGCGGCAAACCGGATGGCGCGGTTACGAAGCTCGCTTTCGGCCCGCTCAAGGCCTCCCGGCTGTCGTCCGGACGAAGACGTATTCGTTGCAGCCCAAGGACCCGCCACAAGGTTGTCAAGCGCGTCAATGCGAAGCCGCGCCGCAAATAGAAATCCAGGATGGCCTCCGGTTTGGCGACCTCAAAGGGATAACCGCCCACCCAGTCGATCAAGTCTCGCCAGCGAGACATGCCGCGCTCTTTTCCCCCATTGCGCCACGTTTCAAAGGGCTGCCCGCGCTGAAAGTCCTTCACCGTACTACGCCAATACAAATGCACCAGTACGGGAATCGTAACCAGGAAACGCAAGCCGCGGGGCAACCGGTTGTAAGCCCGCTTGATCGCTCGCCAGCGGTCGCTGATCTTGCCTTGATCGTTGT
>OCTA010000545.1_pt1 | contig 34847 bp, 35 predicted proteins | sample 1538991 | NCBI WGS metagenome assembly OCTA01 (sample SAMEA3539302, study PRJEB22396) | soil metagenome | biome: tundra; feature: field; material: soil | place: USA | collected 2010-05 | depth 0.15 m | reverse complement strand
GCCTCAAACCCTCAAAAACTTCCGACTAGTCGTCTCCACCAGTTGGGATGGCACGCTGAAGGTCTGGGACCTCGCGACCGGCACCGAGACCGCCACCTTCACCGGCCACGAGCCCAGTGGCGGGCCCTTCCCGGAGGCGGACACTGCCCGCGCGGTTGAGAGCGGCAACCCGGCATCCGCCGCCCGGCAGGCGCACACAGCGGCGTGCTGTGGCCGGGATTGCGCGTGATGCGGCCTACGCACGTTGCGGTGGTGGCGGCGGCGGGCCGTGCCGGACCATGCCGGTTTCACGCTCCACGGTTGACACCCTGTCGGCGGCGACGCGTGGGCCGTCGGGCGGTGGTTGCAGTCATGCCCATTTCGCGGGCTCGGTGAGCGCCCTGACCATGTCCTCGATCCCGGCGGGCGTTGAGAGAACCAGCATCCGCGCCGTGTCCGTCTCGACGCGAAACGTGTGCGGGGTTCCGCCAGGCGCGAACACCGCTGCGCCGACGCCGCACCTGCGGCCGCGAGTCTTGACCCAGGCGGGAGGATCTGCCTGCGCGCCGGCGGCGAGTTCGGGCTCGACAAGCCAGGCAGTGATTTCTCCTTCGAGCACGTAGAACGTCTCGTCCTGGGGGTGAGAATGGAGCGGGGGCGCCGCACCGTGTGGAAGCACCCCTTCCCAGAGGCCGAAGCGTCCCGCGGTCTGCTCGCCGACAAGCTTCATCCGGGCGAGCGTGCCGAGAAACCACAGCGCCTCGCCGCCGGCATTGACCACTCGGGGCTCCGTGATCGCGTAGCGCTCCTCAGGGGCAGTTCGCGAGCTCATGACTGAGCGGCCAGCCGGAAGCTTTCCGGGCGCTCGTAGGGCTTGTCAGGAGTGCAGCCGCTCGCCAGGACGCGCACGCCCTGCGGCCCGGGTTGGAGCTTTCGTTTGGCGCCTGGTCCAATCCAGAGCATCCTCGCGGTGTCGATCGGCACGTGCTGGCCATCGATTTCGAACTCGGCTGACCCGTTCAGGACGACGTACACCTCCTCCATCCCGTCGTCCGAGTGGTCATGCTCCGGGTAGTCAGCGAATTCCGGGGGCAGCTCGAGCAGTTGCATCCCGAACGACTCGACTCCGAGCTCGGCCGCGGCCAGCCTTACAGCGCCGTGATGCAGATCCTGCATCTCCTCGACCTGCTTCAGCCTGAAGTTGGTCATCGTGCTCGATCCTCAGCGCTGGGTGTTTGCGAAGTCAGCGAGGCCGTTGAAGTCGACCGTCACGCACGGCTCGTCGCCGACGACCCAGGCGTCGTGACCGGGGCCGACCACGAACGCGTCACCCGGCTTCAGCTCGATCTGCGTGCCGTCGGCCATCCGGCACACTTGCCGGCCCGAGACGACGTACCCGATGTGCGTCGCCTCGCACAGGTCGGTGCCGGCGAGCGGCTTGGCGTGCTCAGACCAACGCCAGCCGGGCTCGAACGTGGCGCGACCGACGGTGACACCACCGAGTGTCACGAGCTCGATCCGGCCGCGGTCGATCGTGGTGCGCGTCTCGCCCGGCTGGTCAAGGCTCTTCACGCTCAGAGCTGCGGTCACTTCGGCCGTAGCGGCGTTGCCAGCGGATGTGCCCGACTCGGGGCTGTTGCTCATGGTTGCCTCCTGGTTGAAGAGGCAGCAACGTATGAGTTAGCGCCCGCTCGCGCATCGGTCTTGCTGCCTATGTTGGCCTGTCGACCGGCCCATCTTGCGCGAGCAGCCCCCGCGCGCGGGCGTTTTCGATCGCCACCAGCCGATTGTGGGCTCCGAGCTTGCCGAGGATCGCTGAAACGTGGTGGGCGACGGTCCGCTCTGAGAGGTGCAGGGTCGCGGCGATCGCCGTGTTCGTCGCCCCGGTCGCGAGCCGCTCGAGCACCTCCTGCTCGCGCAGCGTCAACCCGGCACATTGGCCAGCGTCGAGCGTCGCGGGCCTCGGGGAGCGCGAGCGCCCACCGCGGCACGCTCACGGGCGAACGCTTGCGCTGCCCCGCTCGCGCCCAGCTTGTAAAGCGTCGACTGCGCCTGGCGCGCCGCGCGGTCGCCCCCGGGTAGGGCAGCGAGTGCCGCCTCATACGGGCAGTCGAGATCCCGCCAAGCTTCGATTGCGGCTCGCCAATCGCCCGCGAGCTCCAGCACCACGGGCGCCGGGGCTCTCGCAGGCGCATCGAGCTCCAGGCCGTAACGCGAGGCCCACAACGCCAGCTCACCCGCGGGCCGCGCGGACCGAGCCGTAGCCGGCGACGCGCTCGCCGCGCGTAAGTGCTCGAGCGCGGCGGCGCGATCGCCTCGTAACCATGCGGACTCAACCAGGGCGGATCGGATCATGCCGTGCCGCGAGCCTTGCGCGCCGTCCCGGACCTCCTCCCACGCCCGCTCCAGCAGGCGCGCCGCTGATCCAGCCTCGCCTCGACGAGCCTGGATCAGGGCCTCGATCGCCTGCGCGAGCGGCACCTCGCCGTGCCACGTCCTGACACTTCGGGCAGCCGCCGCACACGCGTCATCCCAATGACCGCGGTCCAGCAAGCTACGGGCGAGGAAGCCCTCGATCACGTGGCCGGGAATCGGCGCGTGGTACTCCTCGCACAGCGACAACCCCTCACTGGCGGACCTGTCCACGAGCGCGTGGTCGCGCAGGGCCGACCCGACGAACACCAGGTTGACGTACGCCCGAATAGTCTGAATCGCGAGCGCCGCCGTCCGGGCCGCCCGCAGCGCGTCGGAGAGCATCGCGAGCGCCTCCCGATCGCCGCGGTGACCACGCGCGAGCGCGACGCTGATCGCGATGTCGATCCGGACGTCCTCCAGACCGGCGCTCGTGGCGAGCTCGAGTGCACGGGGGCCGGATTCGATCGCGACCGAGGGGTCAAAAGCAGTCGCCTCCATCCTGATATGCGTCGACAGGGCGCGCGCCAAAGCCGCGACCTCGGAGGTCGGCTCGAGCACCGCGATCGCTCGCGCGGCCGCGGCCTTCGCGTCGGCCAGCCGGTCGAATGACCACAGTGCCCACGCGAGCGCCGCCAGCCCGCGTCCCAGCTTGAGCGGGTCGCCGAGCCGCTCGGCCAGATCCACGGCCTGCTCGGCGCCGGAGACCGCATCTTCGTAACGAGTACTGGAGAAGTTCGCCGCCCGCGAGTATTGGACCAGCAGCTCGAACCGCTCACTCGGAGACAGATCAGCACCCAACCGAAGCGCGCGCTCAGCTTGGAGCTGCGTCTCGCGGAGCGCGCCGATGCGCTCAGCGTCGACGGCCGCAAGTGTCGCGTAACGGCACGCCTGCGCGACCAACCCCCCAAGCTCCGCGTGATGCGCGAGCCGCGCGTTGTCGGCCGCCCCGGTCTGCTGCTCAAGCCCCGTGACCACCCGCGCGTGAAGGGCAATCCGGCGGGGCGGCGAGATCGAGTTCTCGATCGCCTCACGGATCAACTCGTGCCTGAAGCCGAGCAGCGGCCCGTCCGCGACCAGCACTCCGCGTGCCAGAGCTTCCTCGATCGCCTCGGCGCTGGCGGAGACCAGTGATTCCAGCAAAGCCGGCACGAACCGTTGACCGATCACGGCCGCGGCGTCGACCACGCCCCGCGCCGCCACGCCGAGGCGCCCAGCGCGCGCCAGCGCCGCGTCACGGATCGACGCCGGCAGCCGGCTGCCCTCCGCGATCGACTCAACCACAAGGAACGGATTGCCGCCCGTGGCCCTCGCAAGCTCAGTCGGATCGAGCCCCTGCAGCCCGGCCAGCTCGCGCACCGCGGAGTCCGACAGGGGCCGCAAGACGATCCGGCGGACAATCGGATTGGTCACGAGATCACCGAGCACCAGGCCGAGCGCCGGATTCGCAGCGGCCTCATCGTCGCGATAGGTGACGATGATCGCAACGCCGATCTCCTCGACGCGGCGAGCCAGCAGCCGGACCAGATCCAGCGTCATCGGATCGGCCCAGTGAACGTCCTCGATCACGGCCACCACCGGTGCCCGCCGGGCCAGCGTACCCAGCAAGCGGTAGGCCAGCGTCAGCCGGTCGCCGTTTGCGAGCTCAGCCAGATCACCGCCGCCGGCAGCCCCGGAGAGCTCACGCAGGGGCCCCAGCGGAACCGGCACCGACAGGGGCTCGCAAACCCCGACAACGAAAGTGACCGCCTCCCCGGTGCGCGCACGCAGCGCCCGTACCAGCGATGTCTTCCCCGCTCCTGCCTCGCCACCCATGAACACCAAGCCACCCCTACCGCGCACCGCCGCATCCACGACGCCGGCGAGCATCCCAAGCTCTTCCTCGCGCTCGAGCAGATGCTCCACCAGCGCGATGCTAACGCGCCAACGCGCCGCCAGCCGGGTCTCTGGGGCGTCCGCGCGCGCCCCTGCGGGAGCGCAATGCAGATGCGCGAGCGCGTTGAACTGCGAGCGACCCGGTCGGTCACGAAAGCGGGTGTCCGGTGGCGCCCGCCCGACAGTCCTGAGCTCCGTTGATGTAGCGACCGGAGCCTGGCTGCCGCAGCAGCCACCGCTCGCGGGCGCCACGTCTGCGTCGAGAGTCGCCCGTCGGGCCAGCGACGGAGCATGGTGGATGCTGTGCGGGCACAGATGCAAACCAAGTACGGTTGTCCGCGCAGCCCCTGCCGAGCGGGAGGGGTGTGGGGCGATCTCTGGCGTACATATGACCGACTGCTCGATGGCTGTGAGGACCGACTCCGGCGCTCGTGGCGCGCCACGGAGGTCGACGACACCAACCGCTTGGGCGACGGGGTGCCGGACGTGGTGACGAAGGAGGAGATCGGCGGGGTCACGCGCGTCATGCGAGTCGAGGCTCACGATTACCACGCTGTCGCCGCCCGAGATCGCGCTCGACCACCAGGCCCATTGCCTCCGTGCATCAATACCTCAAAGACGCGCCACCCCGGCTCAATCCCTGGCGGCCGACGGGCATGAGCGCCAGACTTACGTGCAGCAGATGGAAACGGAGAAGCGCTACCGGCCCGACATCACGGGATGAGCAGATGACCGCCAACCAAGCAGATCTCCCGTGACTGCCCACGCCATCACCGACCTCGAGGCCTTCGACGGAGAACAGATCGCGCCTCGAGCTCGCCCGGCGGGCGCTGGCGGTGGCGATGGACGACGGGGTGCGTCTACGCCTTCGACAACCGTTCGTCGGGAGATATCGTGGACGTTCTTGGGCTGATCCTCAACGCCGGGGCTGGCGCGACGTTTGCGTTTGCCGCCAGCGGCCGCGAACTGCGGCACTACAACGAGATCGCACTTGGCCTCGGGTTCCTGATCGCGGCGCTCGTCGCCCGGTTCACGGCGACCATCATCACCACGACCACGATCGGACAGTGACGCCATGACCACTGCTGCCAGTACCGAGTCCGACATCAGCACGGCGGTGGAGCATTTCATGCAAGGCCTGGAGCGACGCAACCCTGGCGAGGTCGAGTTCCATCAAGCCGTGCGCGAGTTTGTGGAGTCGGTCATGCCGTTCGTGCTCGAGCACCCGGAGTACGAGCAGGCTCAGATCCTGGAGCGTATGACAGAGCCCGACCGCATCATCATCTTCCGCGTGTCTTGGGAGGACGACGAGGGGAACGTGCGGGTGAACCGGGCGTGGCGGGTGCAGTTCAACAATTCGATTGGTCCGTATAAGGGGGGGTTGCGCTTCCACCCGTCGGTGAACCAGAGCATCCTCAAGTTCCTCGGTTTCGAGCAGTGCTTCAAGAACTCCCTCACCGGCCTGCCGATGGGCGGGGCGAAGGGCGGAGCGAACTTCAACCCGAAGGGCAAATCCGACCGCGAGGTGATGCGGTTCTGCCAGTCGCTGATGGTCGAGCTCCACCGTCATATCGGCGAGGACACTGACGTGCCGGCGGGCGACATCGGCACGGGCGCCCGGGAGATCTCCTATCTGTTCGGGCAGTACAAGCGCATGGAGAACCGCTTCACCGGGGTCCTGACGGGTAAGGGACTGGCCTTTGGCGGCAGCCTGGTCCGGACTGAGGCGACCGGCTACGGCGTCATGTACTTCACTCAGAACATGCTCGAGCACATCGGCGAGAGCTTGGCAGGTAAGCGGTGCGCCATCTCCGGATCCGGGAACGTGGCCATCTATACCGCTGAGAAGGCAACCGAACTGGGGGCGCGGGTCGTCACCTTGTCCGATTCCGGAGGCACCGTCTTCGACGCCGATGGCATCGACGCCGAGAAGCTGGCTTTTGTGAGAGACCTGAAGGAGCGCCGTCGTGGACGCATCTCCGAGTACGCCGATCACTACGGCTGCACGTACCTCGACGGCCGAACCCCGTGGACAGTTGCGTGCGACCTGGCCTTCCCGTGCGCTACGCAGAACGAACTCGACGAGGCCGACGCGAAGACACTAATCGCCAACGGCTGCCAAGGCGTGGTGGAAGGAGCCAACATGCCGACCACGCTCACCGCCATGCACTTGCTGCTTGACAGTGGGGTTCTGTTCGGGCCAGCGAAGGCCGCCAATGCCGGAGGTGTGGCCGTCTCGGGCCTCGAGCAGAGCCAGAACTCGCTGCGAATCTCATGGAGCCACGCCGAAGTGGACCAGCGGCTGAAAGGCATCATGCGCGAAATCCACCAACAGTGCACAGAATGGGGCACCAATAGCGACGGCCGAGTCAACTACGTCCGAGGCGCCAACCTGGCCGGCTTCAAGCGACTCGCTGACGCGATGCTCGCCTACGGGATAGTCTGACTCCACCTGTCTCGGACTGCCCCTCAGCTTGACCCGACGTTCACGGCGGCCGGGATGGGTCAGTTCATCTCACCTAGTCATATGGCGCCGTGCGGCGACGACCCGCAATCGGGATATGCGCTGCGTCCTAGAACCGAAACTTGGACGGTCTTGCGGCGTTGTTGTCGGCGATGACGCGAATCGCCCTTCGGCTCCTCCTGGCGTTTTGGTTCGTGTTGCTCGGATTGTTGGGCGTGGCAGCGCAGTTCGGAGTCGCCGTTGCGTCGACCTCCGCACGAGCCGAGGCGGCCAGGGTGAGGAGCGTGAGAGTGCCGGGGCGGCTTTACGGCGTGTCGTGCATGAGTTCGTCGATGTGCGTGCTAACGGGCATTGGGAACGGCCAGGGCTTGCCCACCGAGCTGGTGGCTGGCTGGAGCACTCTCCGCGACGGGATTGTCCTGGCGTCCTGGAACGGCCCGGCTATCTGTTCGTTGGCTTGTCGTGCTCGACCGGGACCGTCTGCTATTCGATCCTCGAGAACTATTCGGTCGTCGGCTCCGCCGGTGGCTCGTTCCTCGCACGCGTGAGGCGCGGCGTGGTTGGCTCGCCCGGGCCGATCAACCTTGCCGCCAACGCTCTGGCCTGCCGGGGCCAAAGGTGCATCGTGGTTGGCGGGAACAAGATCGCCACCTTGGCGTCAGGCAAACAGAGCTCGCTCCGAACGGTGCCGGACACCCGGACTTTCGAAGGGGTGGACAGCCGGTCCCGGCGGGTTCTTCGCGGCTGTCGGTGCTGCGCGAGGTCCGGGCTCGGTCGTGACGACGGGCTGACCTGAATCCCGACGCCCAGGCATCGACGCTTCCTCGGGCCGAGATCCCGGCGGACGAGCTCTACCGTGAGGTCGATCGACTCGCCGGGTCGGCCGGCGTCCCCCTTCCACGCGGGTCCTATCAGCGGGTCGAGGAGATCGGGAGTACCGCCGCCGAGCGGCTGAGCAACGGAGGGCAGGCCACAATGCGTGAGGTCGGGGAGCTCCAGCTGAGCTAGTCGTCGAGCGGGTCGTGGACGCTCAGCTCAGAGGCACGCACGTCGGGTTGAGGCCGACCGTAGTGTATGGCGCGGCGAGCCTCACATTGAGGCTCAGAGATGCCGAGATCCTCGAGCGTGGCCGGATGGTCCAGGGACTCCAGCACGGCGCCGTCCTTGAATGACGTGTAGCGGCGTCCGCTCACGCTGCCGGAGAGCTGATAACGCCCGCGATCAAGCCGACAGAACGTGTCACGCATCACCGTCAGGTCGATGTCAGTCGGCCGAGCCACGCTGTTGCTCCTACTCAAGAGATAGTCCATCCATCCTTGAGCTGCGGCCACGTCCTGCGAGGGTTCATCGTCCAACGCGCCCAGTAGCTGCTTTCTATCCTCGACCGACGTCTGGCGATGCAATGCTTCAGTCCTGTCCCACCAATCGTGATCTCGGGCCAGCGCGCGGACGAGAGTGCTCTGGTAGTGCAGAAAATCGTCGTAGGTCAGGCGGGCGATCGCCCTCACCGAGGAAGCCGTCTGGCGGTTGGCCTGACTGTTCTGAACCAGCCAGTTCGCGACGCCGCCGACGATGGCGCCGACGACGACTCCGACGAGCCCAATGATCGCAGCGGACATCGCCGCAAAGCCTATGCCACACGGCGAAGCGATTTCAGCTTGCCGTGTGACGGCCAGACGAATACGGTCCACCTACGGCAGGCCGCGGTGACCAAAACGCATAGATCGGGGTGAAGCATGAAGATTTCTAACGACTCTGCGATCAACCTGGTGATCGTGTTCCTCGGTGCCGCGCTAATGGTCTTCCTTGCGGGCGTCTGCGTCGTGATCGCGGTCAAGCAGACACCACCCACGCAGCTGTGGGCAACCGGTGGCGCTATCACCGGTGCGCTGGTGGGAGTGTTGATGCCCTCTCCCAACGAAGGTTCAGCCTCGGCTGCATCAGCTAAGGCGGCCGACACGACGCACGCTGCCGCCGTAGCGGCTGCGCAGACTGCGTCGCAGCAGCCAGAGCAGCAGGCGGAGCTGAATGCCGCCACGCAAGCCGTCGCCTCTGTGCGAGCCGCGCGGGCTCAAATCCATTTGACCAACGCACGCATCACCCGCGGCCATGGGCCCTCGGCGGCGGCCGCGACCGGCGCTTACACCGCGAGGCTGGCGGTGCAAGCCCTGGCCGACAACGCTGAAGCGGCCGTCCGGAGCGAGCAGCAGGCGGTCGATGCCCTCAACAATCCCGGGCAGGGCCAGCACGTCGATCCGCAGGTGGCGGCGGCCGCCAACACGGCTCTGGCAAAGGCGCAGACCAAGCGGCGGGTCCTGCAGTCGGCGGCTCAGGGCGCGGCGGGCGCGACAGATGACGCCACGACGCAGGGCGTCACCGCAGCGAAGAACGCGAGCAGCGGCGCAACAAAGACAGTCTGGTTCCTGGCTGCCATGTTCGTCGTCTTCTTGGGTTTCGGTGTCGCCCTCGAGACCGCAAACGCCACGACGCAGGCGCCGCTGGTCGACGCGGGCAAGACCGTGATCGCGCTGGCCTCTTCAGCAGGAGCCGCGCTTGTCGCGCTGTTCGCGCCGCAACCGAACTCGACGGCGGCCGGCTCGAAGAACCAGCCAACTGGCGGCACGAACGCCTAGGGCCCCCCAGACAGACGTGATCGGCAAATCAGTGTGCGGCGGTTTCGGTGATTGGCCCGTCGGGGGCGCCGGCCGGTAGGTCTGCGAGGCAGGCCTTGACCGCTGCTTGGAAGGCGGGTGCGGTCTGGTCGATGTTTGCCAGGGCGATTCTTGCGCGGCCGAGCTGTCCTTGGCTGCCGGGGTGCAGCCCGCCGTTCCATCCTTCCGGCGAGCCGACCGAATCGGGCATCTGCTCCGAGCCGCCGCCATGGCGATCGATCTTGCGGTGCTCGAGATCGACTCGAGTTCGTTGCGGCGTCTCCGACACAAAGCGAACTTCCACCTCGCTCGTATTCGCGGGGTCACTGTCAAGCTTGCCGGTGTCCTGATGATTCCTTCAGCGCCACCGCAGGAACGCTCCGTCGGGCAGGCGCTCGGTCTAGGCTGGCGGTGTGCTCGACTTGATAGTCACCGTGGTGGGAGTGGCGATGGGCGCCTGCCCCATCCTGCAAATCGTTCGTATCCGCAAGCTACGGCATTCGGGTGACGTGTCGCTGTCGATGTTCGCCGTCATCTTCGTCGGCGCCGTGCTGTGGTTCTGCTACGGCGTTGAGCATCGCCTGCCCGCGGTCGTCATCGCGAACGCTGTCGGCGCATGCATGAACCTGTGCGCCATTCTCGCCGTCCTGCGCTACCGATAGCGCACGCGGATTTAGCAGCGCGGAGGACCGCGTGAGCTCGCCACGGGGAATGCTTCAGGGCGAGCTCGACTGGGCGGTCGCGCACGACCAGTTCGCCCGCGTGCGCTTGCTCGTCGAGCACGGCGTCGGCATCACCAGCCGGGACGAGGAAGGACATACGCCGGCCGAGGTGACCTCGCTGCCACCCGGCCGATGGCCAGCGCTGCCGTCACCCACGGGGCGGCCCAACGGGGCGTCGGCGCACCGGCGGCATTGCGTTCGGGCTGCAGGCGCGAACCGGCAGCACGTCAGGGTCTTGGGGTCCCGTAGTTTCGCGCGGTTAAGCGAAGCCCTCAGAGGAGAGCTCGGCGCGACGCGCGGCCCGGGGCGTAGCTGAGCGTCATCCCCCACCGGTCGATGTTCCGCTCGGCGACCGGGAGCGCGCCGGGAGGGTCAGCGTCTGCGCAGCGATAGTCGTGCGGGCCTGTCCGTCTGACTCGCAGACCGTCAACAGAACTTTGCCGGCGCCGTGCGCGGCCGCGGATGCCGCCCGGCTAAGCCCGACGCGCACCGTCAGCTTCGTCCCGGCCCGCACCCTCACAGTCCTGGTCGCCAGCTCGTGGGCGCCCGCCCGCCCGCCCACGCGTCCCAGCCCGACCAGCACCGTGCAGAACGTGCTGGCGTGGCAGCGCAGCGTCACCGTCAGCGTGTGGCGGCTGAGCGTCGCCCGGACCAGGGACATTTGCGGCGCCGGCGCGATGACCGTCCACGAGACGCTGGCGGTGGCGGTCTGGCCGGCCATGTCAGAGACCGTGACCGCGAACGTTTGCGCTCCCAGACCCAGCCCCGTCAGGCGGGCCGACGTGGCAGAGCAGGCGACGGGCTTGTCGTCCAGCCTGCAAGCGGTGCCCGACGCGGCACCGCCGGCGAACTCATCGTAGGTGACGGTCTGAGAGGTCGACGCGGTGCTCGTCGCGTTAAGCGGGGAAGTGACATGCACTTGGGGCGGCGCGATGACCGTCCACGAGACGCCAGCGGTGCTCGTCGCGAGCATGGCGGCGGCAGTGACTGTGAACGTGTGCGCTCCCAGACTCAGCCCCGTCAGGGAGGCCGACGTGGGCGAGCACGCTACGGGCTTGCCATCCAGGGTGCAGGAGGTTTCGGGCGTCGCCGCCTCGGCCTGCTCGACGTAGCTGACCGTGGTTGCGGTGTCGGTCGTGGTTGCCTGCATGGTCGGGGCAAGGATGTGAACGTCAAGTCCGGATGCGATCTCGCGGATCCGGTTGTTCAGCGCGTCGGCAATGTACAGGTTGCCGGTTGATCCCATCGCGATCGCTTCCACGTAGTGGACTTCGGCGGCGGTGGCCGGCCCGCCGTCGCCGGCGAACCCGGTGCTGCCGTCGCCGGCGAACGTGCTGATGATGCCGTTGGGGGATACGACGCGGATGCGGCTGTTGCCCCGGTCTGAGAAGTACACGCTTCCGTCGGGGCCGACGGCGAGGCCGTGGGGGTTTGAAAGTTCGGCTGCCGTGGCTGGGCCGCCGTCGCCGCTATAGCCTTGAACGCCGGTGCCGGCGAGCACCGAAGAGGTTCCGTCGGGGGCAATCTTGTACAAGCGATTGTCGGTCACGGCAGCCACGTACAGGTTTCCGGCGGAATCGAAGGCGAGTCCTAGCGGAGTGCCGATGCCCGCGACGAAAGTGCTTATCGTGCCGCCGGGTGAGACCCTGCGGATGCAGTTGCAGCGAAAGTCTCCGATGTACAGGCCCCCGTCGGGCCCGAGCGCGGTGCTCTCCGACGTGTTGATTTCTGCGGCGGTCGCCGGGCCTCCGTCGCCGGAGTCGCCTGCCGTGCCGTTGCCGACGTAGGTGCTGATGGTTCCGTCGGCGGCCACCTTGCGGACGACGTTGTTGTCCATGTCGGAGATGTAGAGGGCGCCGTCAGGCGCGAGCGTGACGCCCGTGGGATCGTTGAGCTCGGCCTGGACGGCAGGCCCTCCGTCGCCGGTATAGCCTCGCGTTCCGTTGCCAGCGACGGTCGAGATGACGCCGTCCGGGGAGACTGTGCGAATGCGGTTGTTGGCAGCGTCGACGATGTAGAGGCGTCCGTCGGGGGCGACGGCCACGCCCTGCAGGTCGTTTACCGAGGCGTTGACGGCCGGGGCGCCGTCGCCGCCGAAACCTGAGCCCAGCCCGTTGCCGACGACGGTGCTAATGATGTCAGACGGCGTGTCGGCGTTGGCCGCCGGCGCGAGGCATGCCGCCGCCAGCAGCCAAAGGACGCTGAGCCGCAGCAGTGCGAACGCTCGGCCGCGTGCCGCGGCCCGCGCCTGAAGTTGCCGTGTCTTCGCTCGCGCCATGTCGCTCACCTCAGTCATCGGCCGAAATCGCGCTGGCATGAAGCGCTTGGCCGGTGCTGCGCAGCTTCAAGCCGGAGAGCGGACCGATTGCGCGCGGCTTGCCATGAGCGACGGGGTAGGCGCGGGACGCGCGTCTGACCGGACGTTCCCCCTGGAGCGGGGACGACTCGGTCCGCCGCTTAGAGCGCTTATCGAAAGCTCAGAGCAGCCGGCCTCAGATGCCCTGCAGCTCCGGCAAGGAAGCCCTTGCTCGGGTTGCCTCCGTTAATCCACGCTTGGCCGAGGTGGTGTCGTGGCCAAGGCCGAACATTTGGAGTTAGAGCGCATAGCCTTGTCTACTCAGGCTCAGCGGGTTAGCACTTGGTGACATCGCCCAAACGCCACGCGTGGTTGGTGGAAATCATCGTAACGATGAGCCTTGGGGGAGGTGTACGATGAAGTCTGCCTAGCCTCAATCCTTGGATGGCTAGCTCGTCGCTTCAACCGCGGAGTTTGGGCGCTCGGCGCTGGTGGGCGCTCGGCGCTGGTGGGCGCTCGGCGCGGTAAGCCTGGCTGTTCTGGCGGTCGGTCTTGACGGCACGGTCCTTAGCGTGGCGCTACCCACCCTTGCCGCGAAGTTGCACGCATCGGAGTCTGACCTGCAGTGGTTTTCCTCGGGTTACCTGTTGGTGCTGGCGGCGGCGATGTTGCCGGCCGGGCTGCTCGGCGACCGCTCCGGCCGCAAACGGGTGATGCTGCTCGCCCTGGCGCTGTTTGCGGTGGGCTCGGCGGCGTGCGCCGCAGCGCCGTCGAGCGCGTGGTTCATCGTCGCTCGGGCGCTGCTCGGCCTTGCCGGGGCGGGGGTGATCGTGATGGCTTTGTCCGCCCTGACGGTGCTGTTCAGCGAACAGGAGCGACCGAAGGCGGTTGGGATCTGGGCGGCTGTGAATTTCCTCGCGCTCCCGATCGGGCCTATCCTCGGCGGCTGGCTGTTGACGCACTTCTGGTGGGGTTGGGTGTTCCTAATGAACGTTCCTGTCGCCGTGATCGGGATGATCGCGGTGCGCGTGCTCGTGCCGGAGTCGCGGGCGCCGCGGCGTCCTGGGCTGGACCCGGTCGGGGTCGCCTCGTCCGTCGTCGGCCTGGTCGCACTGACTTACGGACTGATCGAAGCCGGGCAGCACGGCTGGAGCGCCGCCGGTGCACTGCTTCCCATGTTCGCCGGGGTGGCGGCGCTGGCTGGGTTCTATGGTTGGGAACGCCGGCTCACCCGACGCCACGGCCAAGCGCTGGTCGACCTGACGCTGTTTCGCTCGCGCTCGTTCACCTGGGGGGTGATTCTGGCCGCGATCGCACTGCTGGCGATGATTGGCGTGCTGTTCACGATGCCCCAATACTTCCAGGGAGTGCTCGGAACCGACGCGATGGGCTCCGGTCTGAGGCTCGTGCCCCTGATCGCCGGGCTTGTCGTCGGCGCCGTGCCCGCCGACCAACTGGGACGCCGATTAGGAGCGAAGGTCACGGTCGCCCTGGGGTTCGCCGTGCTCACCGGGGGTTTGATTATCGGAACCAGCACCAGCGTCGGCGCCAGCGGAGCATTCGTCGCGGCCTGGATGGCGGTTGTCGGCGCGGGGATGGGGCTCACGCTGGCGACTGCGTCCTCCGCCGCGCTGTCTGAGCTCTCGGAAGAGCGCAGCGGTGTCGGCTCAGCGGTGCTGCAGGCAGTCCAGAAGATCGGCGGCCCGTTCGGCACGGCGATCCTTGGCAGCGTCCTCAGCTCCGCCTATCTCGCTCGCTTGGACCTCTCCGGCATACCAGCAGCCGCAACGCCGGTCGTTCGCCAGAGCATCTTCGGTGGGGTCGCGATCGCTCATCAGGTCCACTCGCTCGCGCTGCTTGACTCAGTCCGGCTGGCGTTCGTGCACGGGATGGACCTTGCGCTGCTCGTATCAGCCGGGTTCGCTTCGGCGGGCGTCGTTCTCGCCCTAGTCTTCCTCCCGCGCGCCAACGCCTTGAGAGCGGCCAACCGCGGACCGTCCGAAACGCCCGTCGCCGTTGTCCTCAACACCTGAGCGACCACCGATCGGGCTGCACGTCCGCAAACAGAGACCGAGCGGCGTGTCGCAGCCGCCGCTCGCGCGTGCCGCACCGCGATATGGTGGTGGCGGCTTGCGCCAAGATTGAAACTAGGTTCATCGGAGGTAATTCATGGCCCTGTTCAGTCGCCGTGCCCGTAACGCCGTCGCTCCTACCGTCAGCGCGCTGGAGACAGCTACCGAGATCTTTGATCCGAATGCCGCCGGAGCGGGATTCATCGTTGGCGGCGCGATCAGCGGCCCGCTTCAGTCCGCCCTCAGGGCGGGGGGCGGGCAAACCGGGGAGCCGACGTCTCCCGAGCGGGCCGAGCGAGCCGCTCGTCGCGCGGCCCGGCGCACCCAGCGTCGCGACCGTTAGCCCCGGGGCTTGGGGCTGCCCGCTAAAGCCCAAGCGGCGACTACGGTGTGGAGAGTGCCCAAGCCGCCGTATTCAGGCGCCGAGCCTCGCCCGCTTGACCGCGATAGGACAGGCGGGGCGGACGCTTCGGACGTGGACGACGGTGCTCATCCGGCTGGCCAGGGATCGAGGGACGGCTGTTCAGGCGCAGCTGGAGCCTTCGCGTACCGCTGCTGCCACCGGCGCAGCAGCGCGGCAAGGTCATCGGCGCTCATCGGGAAGCCCGCCGAGGTCGGAATCTCGACGATGCCACGAAGCTTGACGTCCGACTTCACAACATCCTTTAGATCACCTACGCCCGCCGGGCCCTCCGCCACAAGCAGGAACACGCAAAAGACGAGCTTGACGATCGGCGACCACCAGCGGCTCTCCCCCGCGTGCAGGAGGCGTCTGGGGGTCCCGTGCACGAGCTTGTCGGGATCGCGGACGTTGACGCACACGGACTTCAGTTTCGCTCCGCCCAACTCGCGCTTGGTGATTGAGATGTCAGTGATCTCGGGCCACGGGACGAATAGCGAGCGCACGCCGCACTGCTCCAAGCCTTGCGGTCCGATCCGCACCAGGCTGCGAGGTCGGACAACGCCAGGGGCGAATAGGGCAACTCCGAGAACTGCCAAAACGAGACCCACCCAGCCAATCAGCGGGTCATCCATCAGCTCCAAGAGTCCGCCGAATCCGAACAGCACGAGCGTGATGATCAACCACTTGAGGGCGCTGCGGCGTGACTGTCTGAGGACAACCCCTTCCCCGTGGTCCATGCGCGAATCATTGCGCCGGAAGCGGCGCTTGTCCAGCTACGCGGCCTCGCCCGCGGGCGCACAACTGTGCATAACGCTTCGGTTACATACAGCAGTTGTCGCAGTGCCCTCCGACGGCAGCGTGCGGACCGAGCCGTCGATTGCGCTGAATTTGGAAATGAAATCCCAGAGAGAGAGAGGACGCTCATGCTCGCCAAGGTCACTCAACCCCGAAGGAGAAGGCGGGTCGGCGTCGTTCTTGGTGGCGTCGCAACGCTCGTCGCTCTGATCGCAGCGCCATCTGCCGGCGCCAAGGAGCCGCCGATCACGGTTCACACTGCGCTGCTGAGCGCTGCGTTTCATTGCCATGGCTCGCTGCGGAACGCAACCAAGGAGCCGATCCTGCTCGTGACCGGGACCGGTGCCACTGGCGAGCAGACATACGCGTTCGGCAAGGGCGCCTTCGATGCGTTGGGCCACCCGGTCTGTGACGTGAACTTCCCCCACTACGAAACGGCCGATATACAGGTCTCGGTCCAGTATCTCGTCTACGCCATCCGCCGGGAATCCAAGCTGTCCGGTCGCGAGATTGCCGTGTTCGGCATCAGCCAGGGCGGTCTGTTGCCAAGATTCGCGCTGACCTACTGGCCGGATCTTCGCACCAAGGTGACCGATGTCCTCGCCGCAGCCGGCACCGAGCACGGAACGACAGTGCCTCCGTTTGCGAACGGCCGGCGGTGCTCAGCCAGCCGCCCGTGCGCGCCGGCCATCTGGCAGCAACAGGCAGGCTCCCACCTCCTCAACGCCCTCAACGCGCAGCCGGTTGAAGCGCCAGGTCCGACCTCCTGGACCACTGTACGGTCAGCGACCGACGAGGTGGTTCAGCCGCAGACTGGCAAACACCCCACCTCAGCGCTCGCGGGAGCAAGCAACATCCTGATCCAGAACATCTGCCCGGGGCGGAACGTAAGCCACATCGGAACGGCCGTCGACTCGGTCACGTTCGCAGCGTTCGTCGACGCGATCACCCACAACGGCCCGGCAAAGATCTCGCGCCTGCCGAAGAACGTCTGCTCCCACCCATACGCACCAGGCCTTGACGTGGCCACAACCACCGCCTTGTTGGCCGGGTCAAGTGCGCTGATCGGTAGCCAGGAGAAGAACGTGCCGACCGTGAGAGCCGAGCCAAAGGTCTTGAGCTACTTCCTCAGGTGAACCGAGGGCTGGCCCGCCCAGGTCGGTTCGGACTCCATCCGGGTCAGAGCTCGGGCGACTCCTCCTGCTGGGTTCGACGGCTCGTGCTGGGCGCCGGAGGTCAAGCGGCGGATCGACACGCTGTAGTCTCAGATCGCCCGGGAACACGCCCTGTAAGAGATGATTTCCGGGTGTGAGCGAACGGCCGTTCGAAAGTTGGAAGAGCAGAGAGGCGAGAGGCAACATCGGTGAGCGAAACTACGGAGTTCATCATTGGAAGCGAAGTTGCTTGTAGCGACGGCGTCTGCGGGGAACTCAGGCGCGTGGTCATCGATCCCGTCGCCCGCGCGATCACCCACCTTGTGGTCGAGCCAAGACATCGGCGAGACAAGGGTCATCTGGTCCCGATCGAGCTCGTGACATCGACCGCGGAGGAGATCCGGCTGCGCTGCACCAAGGCCCAGTTCGACGTACTCGAGGATGCAGAAGAGACCCAGCTCCTGCCCGGAGCGAGCGGAGACTGGGGCTACGAGCCAGACCAGATGCTCTCGTTGCCCTACTTCCGGCTTGGCGGCAGCGGCATGGGCATCGGCACGGGCGCCACGGGCATGGGCGCCATGGGCATGGGCGCCACGGGCATCCGTGCTCGTCCCCAGGCGGTCACCACTGATCGCGTACCCGCGGGTGAAGTCGAGGTCCACCGCGGCGAGCACGTACATGCCACCGATGGGGCCATCGGGCGCGTTCAGGGACTCGTCATCGACCCCAGCGATCATCACGTGACACACGTCCTGCTCGACGAGGGCCACCTATGGGGCCAGAAGACGGTAGCCATCCCGATCGGCGCTGTGACACATGTCGACGGCGGCGTCCGGCTCAAGCTCACGAAGGACGAGGTGCGGGACCTGCCACCGGTCGAGCTCGACAACCCCGCGTGATTTGAGGAGCGCCCGCGGGGCCGCTCGTTCTGGGCGAAGGCAGGAGGGAACAGCCAGCTCCAGGATTGGCGGGTCAGACGTTGAGGCCAGCTCGTCGTAGCTCGGCGCGGGCGTTTTCCAGCGCGCGGTGACCGTGCGCGGAGTAGCCCACCACGACCATGGTGTGACCGTCAGGTGACAGACATTCGAGTGCTTGCGCTCGCGCTCGATGCGCCATCCCTGGCGCACAGCTTGGGCGAGCAGCTCCGACAGGGCCTTGTCGCGCACGAGTCGTGTCATCGCGCATAACGCTACCTGGGCGACGTCGCCGGCTTCTAAGCCGGGCGGAGACGGTCGTGGCGCTCGCGCCGGCCGGCGGATGGGCGAGGGGAGACTCCTACGACGACCTGCTCCGCTCACAACGGACACTGCACGACTCGGCGAAAGTCGCCGCACCGCATGCTGAGACGATGCTGGCCACTCCGCAAGGGCGGCGGCGCGCGACACAGCTCATCACCACCAACTTCGAGCACATCCCGATCGAGCTGCTCGCCCACCAGCTGCTCGGCATCGCGAGCTGCCGGGCAGCCGAACCGCTGATTGAGCACGCGCTGCGCGAGGGATGGAGTCTGGATGCCGATAAGATCACCTGCCCGGTGCGGATCGTGTGGGGCACCGAGGACAAGCTCCTGCCATGGCCCCAGGCCGCCGCCCGCTACCGCAACGATTGGCTGCCGCAACGGCGAGCACGGCCCGCTTGGCCAGACCGCCTCACGTGTGACGGATGGCGGGCGGGGGCGTAGGTTGTATGTATGGCGCTTCGCGGCTTGCTGCTGGTCATGGTGCTGGTGCTCTCGGCCGGTTGTGGGTCACAACATCTTGTGGCGCCGGCGGGGGCCGGGGTGGTGCGTGCGGCGGATCCGCGAGCAGCGGGCGCTGTGCAGACCGCCGATGCGGTGACGCTGCGTGCCGGCAACGCAGCGTTCGCGGGGCGGCTGCTTGCTCTCCTGGCACGTGCTCAGCCGACGGTGGCACTCTCGCCTTTCAGCATCTCCGAAGCGCTTTCGATGACGTTCGCCGGCGCCCGCGGCGCGACGGCCTCGCAGATTGCTGGCGCGCTTGACTTCGGTCTGCCGGCGCCGCGTTTGTTCGCGGCGTTCAACACAGCAGGCCAAGCGCTCGCAGCCGTCAACGGGCCTGAGGTCACGCTGGATGTCGCTGATGCGCTGTACGGCCAGCGCGGGGAGCGCTTTCGCCAGGCGTTCCTTGGCGTGCTCGCGCGCGACTACGGGACCGGCATGCGGATCGTCGACTTCCAAGCGGCCGCGGACGCAGCGCGGGCGGCGATCAACGCGTGGGTCTCTGAGCGCACCCACGGGAGGATCAGCAAACTGCTTGGCCCAGGCGATGTCGACCCCTCCACCAGGCTGGTATTGGTCAACGCCGTCTACCTGAAAGCGAAGTGGCTGCTGGCGTTCGACAAGCAGGCGACGTTCCCCGCAGTGTTTCATTCGCCGGGTGGCGCCGTCGAGGTGGCCACAATGCACCAGACGGGGACGTTTGGCTACCTCCGGGGCGCGGGGTATCGGGCGCTGGAGCTGCCCTACCGCGGTGGGCGGCTTGCGTTCGACATCCTGCTGCCGAACCGCGGCCAGCTTCAGCTGCTGCTCTCAAGCCTCACCAGCAAGGGCCCGCTTCGGCTGCTGCGCGGGCTAGGACCGCAGCGAGTGCAGCTCGCCCTGCCAAAGTTGCGCCTGCGTACCCGCTTCGAGCTCGCCGACGCGCTCAAGGCACTCGGGATGCCGCTCGCCTTCGAGCCCGGCCGTGCCGATCTCTCCGGCATCGGGGGGCAGCCGGGCGACCTCCACATCAAAGCTGTCGTCCACGAGGCGTACATCCGCGTCGACGAGGCGGGTACCGAAGCCGCCGCCGCGACCGGCGTCACGATCAGCCCGACCGCGATTGCGGCGCCTCCAGCGATCCGGTTCGTCGTCGACCGGCCATTCGCATTCGTGCTGCGCGATACCGCGACCGGCGCGATCCTGTTCATGGGCGTCGTCTCGCACCCATAAAGACGCCACCGCCGGCCGGGCTGCGCCCCTCGGTCTGACACGCCCCGGCACCTACCGGCGGCTGTACCCTCGGGCAATTGTTACCAACTCTGGGAATGTTACCAGCATTGGTACTATGCGCTACGGTGGTCAGCGTGACGAGCGCCGACCTGCTCTTGCACCCGGTCCGATTGCGGATCGTCCAGGCCTTCCTCGGCGACAGGGCGCTCACCACGATCGAGCTCCGATCCGAACTCCCCGACGTGCCCGCCGCCAGCCTCTACCGCCACGTGGCACGCCTCGTAGACGCCGGGGTGCTCGCGGTGGTCGCCGAGCGCCGGGTACGTGGCGCACTGGAGCGCACCTACGTGCTCCGGCTTGCCGCGGCCAGCGTCGGACTCAACGAACTCGCCAAGATGAGCCCCGACGAGCATCGCCACGCGTTCATGGCGTTTGTTGCGGCGCTCCTCGGTGACTTCGACCGCTACCTCGCCCGAGGCGACATCGACCTTCTTCGCGACGGGGTCAGCTACCGCCTCGCCGGGATGTGGCTCGATGACGCTGAGCTGACCGATCTACTGCACGAACTTGTCAGCCTGCTTGCGCCCCGCCTTGCGAACGCACCGAAACCGGGCCGCAAGCGGCGGATCCTCGGGAGCGTCCTACTTCCAGGGAGTGAGACCGACGCCTCGTGAGAGTCCGAAGCGGTTGAAGCAGGCGGAACTCGCCCAGCCACCATAGCCCCAAACATGCAACCACCGACCATCGCCGACCTCGAAAGAAGTGGATCAACGAACATGACAGTCCTCAGGTGTAATCGCGGCCGTGCTGTTAGCCCACGTGACCGGCATCGCCGCCGCTCTCTAGCCATCGTCGTCGCCGCCATCCTTGTTGAGACGGTCGTGCTGAGGCTACGCGGGTACCGGATCGGTGGCAATGTCGTGGTCAGGTGTCACAAAGGCCACCTATTCACGACGATCTGGCTTCCGGGAGCTTCCCTGAAGTCGCTTCGGCTGGGCTGGTGGAGATTTCAGCACTGCCCGGTCGGCAACCACTGGTCGATCGTGACCCCGGTCAAGAAATCCGACCTGACCGAGGAAGAGAAGCGCATCGCAAGCGAGAACAAGGACATCCGGATCCCCTGACCCTCGTCCGGGCCGAGGTCAGCGCCCACGCCTGTATTGGCTGGTGCCGGCGGCGCTGCGGCCGCCGGCCCAGCTTGCGGCTCTAGAAGACGCGCACCGCCACCTCGGCGGGAGCGTCGAACAGCGCGTTCAGCTCATCGTCGAGCTTGACCAGCGTCAGCGAGGCTCCGGCCATGTCCAACGACGTGCAGTACTCGCCGACGTAGCTGCGCGTGACGTTGATGCCGCGATCGGCAAGCTGCTGATGAGCACGGCCGTAGAGGATGTAGAGCTCGGAGATCGGCGTCCCGCCGAGCCCGTTGATCATCAAGGCGACCTCGTCGCCCGACCCGTACGGCAGGTCGGACGCTACGGCATCGAGGAGCTCGTCGATGATCGTGTTGGCGGCGGCGAGCTTCTCGCGCCTACGTCCCGGCTCGCCGTGGATGCCGACCCCCATCTCCATCTCGTCCTCGCCAAGCTCGAACAGCGGCGAGCCCTTGGCGGGCGGCGTACACGAGGTGAGCGCCATACCCATCGTGCGCGTCACGGAGTTCACCCGCTCGCCCAGCTTCACTAGCTCGTCTAGCTCGGCACCACGCTCGGACGCCGCTCCGACCGCCTTGATGACGAAGAAGTTGCCGGCGACGCCGCGCCGGCCGACGGTGTAGGTCGAGTCCTTCACCGCCACGTCGTCGTCGACGATGATCGTCGCGACCTTGATGTCCTCGGCCTCGGCGAGCTCACGTCCCATGTCAAACGCCATTCGATCGCCGGTGTAGTTGTTGATGATGTGAAGCACGCCCTTGCTACTGCGCATGAGCTTCGTGGTCTCGTACACGTAGTCAGACGGAGGTGCGGCAAACACGTCGCCCGGACAAGCGGCGTCAAGCATGCCCTTGCCGACCACCATCACATGCGCGGGTTCGTGACCCGATCCAGACCCTTGCACGATCGAGACCTTGTCGTCACGCGGGGCGTCCGCCCGCATGATCAGGTTGTACTCGGGCACGTAGCGGAGCTTGCCCGGGTTGGCGAGCTCGATCCCTTTCAGCATTTCCGGCACGAACTGCTGGGGGTCATTGACGAACTTTTTCACGGCGTCTCTCCTCTGTTTGATCTGCCTTGGCTACCGCGCCGGTCCGATCAGACCAGCGCCCAAACCCTCGTTCCGCAGCCCCCGCTCACCGTCCATCCAAGGACGGCTCAAGCAGGCTCCAGCTCCGCTTCCCGCCAGGCCCTGCTCACCGCCTCGAAGATCACCGCAACGCCGATCGCTCCGGCGTCTACCGAGTCTCGGCTGCGCTCACCGGTGTAGGCGGCCCTCCCCCGCCGCGCGAGCATTCCCTTGGTCGCCTCGGCGCTCGCGCGCGCCGTGGCGGCAGCTCGTTCGATCGCGGACCCGGCCCCGTGGGGCAGGGCCGCCTCGAGCTCGTCCACGGCAGGGACGAGCGCGTCGAGCAGCGTCTTGTCGCCGAGGTCGGTGCCCCCTCGCTGCTTGATGCCATCGATCGCGGCTCGTAGCGCGGCGATCACCTGGTCGCTGGTGGGTTCGGGGACGTTCGTCAACGCCCCGCCCGCCCGGAGGAACGCGGTCCCCCAGATCGGCCCGGAGGTACCGCCGATGCGCTTGCTCAAGACGATCGCGGTCTTCTTCAACAGGCCGCTTACGTCGTTGTACTCCATCGTGTCCCAATCTCCGAGGACGATCTCGAAGCCACGCGCGAGCGAGTAGCCGAAGTCGCCATCGCCGACCACGGCGTCGAGCTCGCAGAAGTGGGTCTCGTTGTCGACCGCGGTCTGGGCGATGACCCGGACGACCAGCTCCGCCTGGCTCAGCGCTGTCTCGCTCATACAGCCTCCTTGTCGGATATGGGTTGGGTTCGGCACGCATCGAGATCGTCGAGCGTGACCAGCTCGCCGGGCTCGGCGGCGCCGCGATTGGCCAGCACCCGGGCCGGGTCACCGGGGTCGCCGAGGCTGGTGATGACGAGCACCGCTTCGCTCATGTCCTCCTCGGCGGTGTAGCCGCTGACCGTCACCACGCAGCGCACGCCGGCCCCGACGGCGGCGAGCAGGCCGTTGCGCGAATCCTCGATCACGATCGCGTCCTCGGGACCGATGCCGAGCCGCTCGAGCGTAAGGTTGTAAATCGCCGGGTCGGGCTTCTTGGCCGCGACGGCATCCCCGGCGAACACCGCGAACCGCGAGGCTTTGGCGATACCTACCGCGTGCTCGAGCACGGCTCTGACCGACTCCTCCGCCGAGGTCGAGGCCACCGCGAGCAGCCAACCGGCTTCGAGAGCCTCGTCGACGATCCGAGCGATGCCGCTCCGCGCCGGAAGGCGGCCGGCGAGCACGATCGCCTTGTAGCGCGCCGTCTTGCGCCGGTGCCAGTCGGCGAGCAGGTCCTTGTGACCCTGGACATCGGCGGGAAGGCCGTTCTCACGCACGAACTCGTCGGTCAGCAGCGAGGCCATCCGCTCCTTACCGCCCCCGATCTTGAGCTTTACGCCGTACTCCTCTTCGGACCATCGCACCGGCACCCCGACCTCGGCGAAGGTCTCGTTGAAGGCCTGACGATGGCCGTCACGCTCGGTGTCGGCAAGGACACCGTCGCAGTCGAAGATCAGCGCCGGCACGTTGTCAGCCGGTCGTCGGCGAGAACTCCCGGGCCCGCTCAGCGGACCCGAAGATCCCGATGTGGTACTCGGCCATCTTCTTGACTGCCGCTCGTACGTGGCTGAGCAGAGACGGCGGATCGTGCTTGCCCGGATTTGCATCCAGGTACTCCCGGTGCGCATCAACGAATGCGATCTTGAGCGCCGTCGAGATGTTCACCTTGGCGCACCCACGAGCGATCAGGTCCGTGAATTGCTCCTCGCTCAGCCCGGTGCCGCCGTGCAGCACCATCGGGATCGGGTGCAGCTCGACGAGCTCGGTGACCCGCTCCGGCTTGAGCTCGGGCGCGCGCTTGTAGAGGCCGTGTGCCGTGCCGATCGCCGGAGCGAAGCAGTAGACCCCGGTCTCCTCAATGAAGCGCGCGGAGACCTCGACCGGATGAACCGCGCCGGCCTCGTCGGAGCCCACGCCGTCCTCCACGCCGAGCACACTCTCGATCTCGCCCTCGACGTGCGCGCCGTAGCGCTCGGCCTCGGCGACGACTTCGATCGTCTGGCGAGTGTTCTCGCCCACGTCGAGCGCCGAGCCGTCGAACAGGACCGAATTCCAGCCGGCCCGCAGGCAGGTCGTGATCCATTCACGATCGGGACAGTGATCGAGATGCAGGGATACCGGAACCGGCACCGCTTCCGCCCGTGCACGCCACATGCTGTAGAGGGGCCGCACGCCGATCGACTTCACCGTCTTCACCGACGTCTGGACGATCAGCGGCGACTCGAGCTCCGTCGCGGCCGCCAGCACCGCCTCGAGCGTGAGATCATCGACCACGTTGATCGCCGCCACGCCATAGCGCTCCGCGAACGCTCGGTCCAAGATCTCACGGATTGGGACAATCGGCATCAACAACCTCCCTCTTGGCCCCAGCTAGCACCCCGGTAGAGCGAACGGAGCCAGGTCGTTCGGCCGACAGTTTACCCCTCAAGAGTTCACGGCTCAAGCATCGTGTGCCTCGCTCACCCCCGAGCTACCCGCCGGCCTGAAGCTCAGCCCTGACGTCGATCGCTGAGGCCCCGGCCAGTTCTCGGCGGCGGCGCCGGGATTCACATCGGCAGCCCGGCGTCGAGATGTGCCAGACCGCTGTCGAACGCGGCGAGGTAATCGGCGTCAGGGTTCTCGGTGATATCAAGCATCGCGGCCATCGCGACGCCGATGACGGCTCCGACGAAGTTGCGCACGACCAGCTCGTCCGGACGGCGCCCGATGCGCTCGGCGACGGCCTCGGCCAACATTCCGATGGTTGCCGCGAGCTGATCCATGAAGCGCGCACGAAGCTCGGGGACCGAGAAGATCAGCTTGCCGCGTGCCTGTTCGAGCTCCAGCTCGTCTGCCGGTAGCTCTCCGAGCACGGCTCCCATTGCACCTCGAAGGGCCTCGATCGGGCGCAGCTCGGCCGGTTGGGCGTGGAACGCTGCGATCAGGAGTGGGTCGTAGCGGTCGTGCAGGACGACGTCTTCCTTGGTCGGGAAATAGCGAAAGAAAGTGCTCTGTGAGACCTCGGCCGCCTCGGCGATCTGGTCGACCGTGGTCTCGGCATAGCCCCGCTGTGCGAACAGTCTCAGCGCGTGGGCCTGGATCGCAGCACGGGTCTTGGCCTTTTTGCGCTCGCGTAACCCGAGCGGCGGATGCTCACGCCGCAACGACGGCGTCGGCGCGCTCGTCGGCATGTTCTCGTTCGGTTTCTTTGCGGGCCCTGGCACCAGGCAGGAACAGTAGGGCCAGAACGACTCCCAGGCCAGCGATGCCGGCCGACACCACCAGTGCGAGGTCCATTCCGTGCACAAACGCGACGCGGACCGAATGAAGCAGGGCCGCTGAGCCGATCCGGTGCGCGATCGCGACTCCGCCGAAGATGCTCTGGCGAATCTCCTGCGTTGCGGCCACTGGTAGGCCTGAGAGATTCAGGCGGGCGAGGTAGGCAGAGCTGGCCACGCTGCCGAGCACGGCCGTGCCCAGCGGGCCGCCGGTCTTGTTGACCGCCTGCAGCACCGCCGAGCCCACTCCGCTGCGTTCTTCTGACAACTCCGACAGCGCGGCGGAAGCCGACGTGGCCATCGCAAGCCCCATCCCAGCCCCGACGAGCGCCATCCAAGCCGCGACCGAGCCACCGCCCGAACCGACTCGGGTCTGCGCACCCAGGAGCAATCCGCCGGCAAGCACGGCGAATCCCAGGGCGACCGCGAGCTTGGCCCCGGCCAGACGCGCGATCCGATCGGCGGGCACGGCCCCGACGATCAGGCCTCCAATCAGCGGCAGCAGCCTCAGGCCAGAGCCCATCGCGTTCGTTCCCAGCACTCCCTGGAAGTACTGGGGCATCGTGAACAGCACGCCGATCATGGCCAGGATCGCGACAGCCGCAAGCATCACACCCCAGGTGAACGAGGCCGAGCGAAACAGCGCCAGGTCGACCAGCGGCTGGCCGCCGGGTCGCCGGCTGAGACGGCGCTCCCAGCGCAGGAAGGCGACCAGCATCGCCACACCCACGAGCATCGGAAGCAGCGCGCCGATCTCTCCCCAGCCGTGCTGCCCCGCCTCGATCAGCCCGTAGGTCAGGGCCAGCAGACCGATGGCCGAAACAGCGACGCCAAGCAGATCAAGTCCCGGGCGACGTGGGGCTCGTGACTCGGGTATCAGCGCGAAGGCGGCGGTCAGGCCAACCAGGGCGACCGGCACGTTCATCAGAAACACCCATCCCCACCAGTAATGGGTCAGCAGCCAACCGCCGAGGATCGGGCCGATCGGAAGCGCGATGAAATTCGCCGCCGACCAGATCCCGACGGCCTTCGGCCGTTCCTCCTCGCTGAACAGCACCGTGACAGCGGAAAGCGCCATCACGATCACGCCGGCGCCAGCCAAGCCGAGCAGCACCCGAGCGGCGATGAACGCGCCGCTCGACGGCGCCGCAGCGCAGGCCGCCGATCCCACACCGAACAGCGCCAAGGAAATCAGCATTACCTTCTTGCGGCCATAACGGTCGCCGAGCAGGCCCGCCGGCAACATCGCCGCCGCCAGCACCAGCAGATAGCCGGATGAAAACCACTGCAGGGTGGATTCCGACGCGTGCAGGTCCCTGGCGAGCGTGGGTAGCGCGACGCTGAGCACCGTGCCGTCCAAGCCGACAGCGAGGACAGCCAGGCTTACCGCGCCAAGCGCCCACCACCGCCGGGCGCCCGCGCTTCTCGGTTCATGCGGTGAATCCATGAATCTGACAGTAGCATCCAAAAGCATGTGACCATCAGTACTTGCCCGTATAGAACCGTTTTGGGTGGCCGCGGCGAGCCCCATGCTGTCCCCGATGTCATGGGCTACGGTTCGTGAGTGGCGAGTGACCGGTTGAGCGACGTGCTGGCTGCGATGGCCGACGTCGACGGGGATGCCCTGTCGGCGGTGGACCGGGTGTGTGCAGCGGCGGTGCGACTGCTCTCGCTCAACGGGGCGGGGCTTTCGCTGATGGTGGATGGTCAGTTGCGCGGGGCTGCAGGCGTGTCTGAGACAGGTGTCGCGGCCGTGCAGGAGCTTCAACTGGCGCTGGGCGAGGGTCCGTGTACTGATGCGTGGCGGAGCAGCGCGGCGGTGTTGGAGGCGGATTTGGCCGATCCGGTGGTGGTTCGCTGGCCGGCGTTCGCCCAGGCGGCCGTTGAAGCCGGCGTGATGGCGGTGTTCTCATTCCCGCTTCATCTCGGCGCGATTCGGATCGGCGTGCTGGTGCTGTACCGCGATCGTGCTGGTGGGCTGAGCGCGGATCAGCTGGCGTATGGACTTGTGCTGGCTGATGTGGCCACCCAGGTTGTCCTCGGCCTACAGGCCGGCGCTCCGCCGGATACCTTGCACGAACTGCTGGCGAAGGAGCCGGCGCATTGGGCGGAGATTCATCAGGCGACGGGCATCATCTCCGTCCGGCTCGAGGTGGCATTGGATGAGGCGTTCGTTCGCCTCCGCGCCCGTGCGTTCGCAGACGACCTCTCGCTGCGGGCGACCGCGCGCGAGATCGTCGCCGGGCACCTGAGTCCGGAGGGCTGGGGATGACCGGTGAGCGTTCAGGCCCTCCTAGAATCGTGGCATGGGCCTCGGTGTTGTGTGGATGCGGCGTTGGGTCCCCCGGCGGCTCGCGGCAGCCGGCGTGGCGCTTCTCGCGACGATAGGAAGCTCAGCTGTCGCCTTGGCCTCCGCCGTGTTGCCCACCGTGCGCCCGGTGGTGCTTCCCCGCGACCATGGTGCGCACCCGGGGTTCGAGATCGAATGGTGGTACACGGCCGGGACCGTTGCCGATTCCACGGGCCATGAGTACTTCTGGTTTGCGACGGTCTGGTCGAGCGTACAAGGGCTTGTGGCACGGGTGAACCTTGTCGATCTCCGGCGAGACCGAGTCGTTCTGTCGCGCGAATACGTCACGGGCATGCGGGTGGCGGCCGGTCGGGCACGGCTGCGCGTCGGAGCCTTCTCGCTTGGCTGGCAACGAACAGGTGAATTGGGCCGTTGGTCCGTCGACGCACCGACTCGCGGTGGATTCCTAAGGCTCAGCCTGCTCCCCCGTCGCCCCTACGTACTCAACGGCCGTCACGGGATCATTCAACAAGGGCCAGGGGGTCCGTCGGCCTACTACTCAGAGCCTCGTCTCGCGGCTCGTGGCCTGCTGGAGCTGAATGGCCGACGCACGACCGTTAACGGTCAAGGCTGGCTCGACCACCAGTGGGGCAACTTCATCGCAAACGCCGGATCGCTCAGGTGGGATTGGTTTGCTTGCCAGTTTCGCGACGGACGCAACCTCATGCTGTACCAGTTCCTCGATCGCCATGATCGGCCGTCGGCCTTTCGGTCCGGCACGCTGGTCACCCGCGACAACCGAGTCGAGCATCTCATCCGGTTCACCGCCGCGGCCCTGCATCCGTTCTTCCGGCCGGCCGGCGCGCTAGCCGAATATCCGCTCCGCTGGCGCCTGGAGGTGCCGTCGTCCCGGATCGACATCACCCTGCGCTCGCTTGCGCGTCACCAGTTCATCCGAAACCTCTACGTTCCCAGCTTCTGGGAGGGCGCGGCGACGATCACCAGCGGTTCCCCCGGAACCTGCATCGTCGAGTCTTCACGGGAAATCGCTCTATCGCCCTGAGGCGAACGCCAGCGCCGGAGCGCGAGCGCCGCAGCGGAGCTCAAATCCGAGCTTCAGACCCCTTATGAACCCGAGGTCCGAGGCTCAGGCTGCCGGGTGGCGCGGCGGCGCCGGGCCGTTGTCAGCCGCCGACAGCCGTGGCGAGCCGTTCGAGCACGTGCCCGTAGATCCGGCGCAGGCCGATCGGCGCGAACAGCCCTTCAAAGATCCCGCCGATCCCCCCCGCACCGTCCCATGAGGCCTCCAGCGTCACTTCAGAGCCCGCGTTCGAGGGCGCGACCGACCAGATGCTGACAAACGAGGACAGCTGATCGTGCTCCTGCAGCGCGCCGTCGGATTCCTGGACGCGAAGTCGGTAGTCACGCTCGCGGCCGCCGGCCGCGAAGTGATAGCCGATCACCGTCCCGTCCCCCCGCCCTCCCTGCTCGACCCGGTAGGCGCCCTCCCTGCTCGACCCGGTAGGCGCTGTAGTTCTCGGTCAGGATCTTCGCTCGCTCGCGATAGTCGCGCAGGAACTCCAGCACCTGCTCCGGGGCGACCGCCAGCTCGCGGCTGCTGCGTGCAATGACCTTGGCCATCCGAGCATTCTGACAGCGGGAGACGATCGAGGCCGACCGCCCGGCGCCGCGGGACCTGGTCGGGCATGATGGGGTCATGCTTGCTGTCTACGCCTCCGATATCGATCCAGAGGACCCGCTGCGCGCGCTCCAGGTCGGCGAGCGCCCCGAACCCGAGTTGCCCGACGGATGGACCACGGTCACCGTCAAGGCCGCCTCGCTCAACCATCACGACCTGTGGTCATTGCGCGGGGTCGGCCTGGACCGCGAGCGCCTGCCGATGATTCTCGGCTGCGACGCGGCCGGCCTGGCGCAGGACGGCTCCGAGGTTGTCGTGCACGCGGTGATCGGCTCTGAGTCCTGGCGGGGCGATGAGACGCTCGATCCGCGACGCTCGCTGCTGTCAGAACGCCATCAGGGGACGTTCGCCCAACGGGTGGCCGTCCCGCAGCGCAACCTCGTGCCCAAGCCGCCCGAGCTCAGCTTCGAACAGGCCGCCTGCCTACCCACGGCCTGGCTGACCGCCTACCGAATGCTGTTCACCCGCGGCGGCGTCGTGCCGGGACAGACGATCCTCGTCCAGGGCGCGACCGGAGGCGTGGCCACCGCGCTGACCGTGCTCGGCAGCGCGGCCGGCGTTCGCGTCTGGGTGACCGGGCGCTCGGAGGAGAAGCGGGCCCGGGCGCTGGAGCTGGGCGCCGCGCAGGCATTTGAGCCCGGCGCCCGGCTGCCCGAGCGCGTCGACGCCGTGATGGAGACGACCGGCCAGGCGACCTGGGCGCATTCCGTGCGCGCACTGAAGCCGGGCGGCAAGATCATCGTCTCCGGCGCGACGACCGGCGACGCACCGCCGGCCGAGCTCACGCGCGTGTTCTTCCTGCAGCTGTCGGTGATCGGCTCGACGATGGGCACGCGGGACGAGCTCGAGCGCCTGATGCGCTTCTGTGTCGAGCAGCAGCTACGGCCGGTGATCGACACCACGATGGCCCTGACCGACGCTCGCCAGGGATTTGCCGCGATGCTCGCCGGCGAGCTGTTCGGCAAGGCGGTGTTCACCCTTTAGCTCCGCGCGGGCGCAAGCGCGGGGCCCTCAGAACACGATCACCCCGCGTCCGCGCAGCCCGCCGGCGTCCATCGCGCGCTGGGCCTCGCCCGCTTGCTCGGGCGGGTACTGCGCCGCGACCCGCAGCGCCAGCCGCCCGTCGGAGGCGAGCTCGCGCAGGTGCTCCAGCCAGTCGGTGCGCTCCAGTACCGTGCGCACCAGCACCGGGTGCACCTCGATCCCCCGCTCGGCCTCGCCCTCATTCCAGCCGCGCACGACCGCCAGGCCGCCGCCGTCACGGATCGCACCCAGCACCGAGCTTCCCAAAACTGCAGTGTCATACAGGCCGTCGACGCCGCCGGGCGCCGCGTCGCGGACTGCGGCGACGAACCCCTCGCCACGCGCGACCACCACGTCGGCGCCGAAGCCGCGCACCAGGCCCTCGTCCTGGGGTTTGGCGTCGGCGATCACGAACAGGCCACCCTCCTTGGCCAGCGGGATCACGTAGGAAGCGAGCAGGCCGGCGCCGCCGGCGACCGCGAGCGTCTCCCCGAAATCCAGCCCCAGCAGCTCCAGCCCTAGCAGCGCGGTGAGCCGGTTCATCGGCAGGGTGCAGGCCTGCTCCAGCGTCGCGCCGTCAGGGATCGCGACGACCGAGGCCGCGGGGGCGACCAGCAGCTCGACCTGGGCGCCGCCCTCGGACCGGCGCGGCGCGATCGTGGCCATCACGCGGTCGCCCACGGCCGGGCGGTCCACGCCGGGACCGACTGACTCAACGATTCCTGCCGCGTCCATTCCCGGCACCCACGGCGCCGGCAGATCCTCGGCCCCGCGCTGGCGCAGGACGCTGTCGGTCGGGCTGACCGCGGCGGCCCGGACCGCAATCCTGACCTCGCCCTCACCCGGCTCACGCACCGGGAGATCGGCAACGCTCACCACCTCAGGCCCGCCGGGCTCCGTGATCACGACAGCACGCATGGTTCAGACCTCCAAAAACAAGAATTATTAATAGATTTCTAGGACGCCGGTGGCGGACTCGGACTGTCCCCGGCTACCGCGATCGAGGCATGCGTTTCGCCTCCCTCCCCCACGATCCAGCGGTGAGCGCCGGCGCGCAGCACCAGCTTGTCACCGGGCAGCGCCGGCTTGCGGTACTCGATCTCGACGTCGAGCTGCTCGGGCTCGTCGCCGGCCAGCAGCTCCTGCTCGAGCGGCTGCCAGTAGGCGGCATTGTTGATGTGCGCAGCGATGTCCAGCTCCGTTGCGCGGAACGTCCAGGCCGTGCGCTCGCCCTCGGTCAGGGGGGGATGACGGAGACGGGCGCTGATCCGCCGCTCGGGCGCCGCGCCACCGTAGGCGGCGATCTCCCCCTCGGTCAGCGTCGTCGGGTGCCAGTCGATCGGGTCCAGGTGGATCCACAGGGAGACGGTCTGCACATCCGGCGCGCCGGCGCCTTCGCGCAGGATGTCGGTGCGCCGCTCGGCCCACATCCGGCCCAGACCGCTGCAGTACGTCGTCACCCTGAAGCGCTCGCTGAAGCGCGGCCAGCGGTGCACCCGGATGCGCGTGCGCCGCACGACCCACGCCGCCACCTCGGCCAGGCCGGCGTCCTCGACGTCGGCAAAGGCGACGTCCTGCAGCCAGCCGGCGATCGCGTCCAGCCGCATGCGCCCGCCGGGCGCGCAGTCCCCGAACCCGGGGCGCATCGGCAGCGTGAACCGCCGTACTCGCTGCGTGGGGGCGACCAGCTCGCTGAACTCGGCGTGCACCGTCGGCAGGTTAGTGGTCGTCGCCGTAGGAGTGAGCGTATTGGCGGGGGAGGCCTAGGCGACGCCCGCCGATGCCGGCACCCGCTGATGGCCCGCAATCAGGTCCGCCGCGCGCTCGGCGATCATGATCGTGGGGCCGTTGGTGTTGCCACGCGTGATCTGCGGCATCACCGAGGCGTCCACCACCCGCAGGCCCTCGATCCCGTAGACCCGCAGTTGCGGATCGACCACCGATCCCATCGCGCACGTGCCCGTCGGGTGATAGACGGTCTGCGCGGCGCGCTTGACGAACGCCATCAGGTCGGCGTCGGAGTCTGACTCGGGCACGCTGAACGGAGCCCGCTGGACGGCCTGCAGCGGCGCCTGCTCGGCGATCTCCAGCGCCAGCCGCATCCCCGCCAGCATGCTCTGGCGGTCCTCCTCGGTGGTCAGGAAGTTGCACAGCACGCGCGGCTTGGAGTCCGGCAGCGGCGCGCGCAGCATCACCCGCCCCCGGCTGGTGGGATTGATCACCACGGGGCCGAAGCAGTAGCCGTGGTCGGCCGGCGCGGTGAGCCCCTCGTCGAAGAACATCGAGGGGGCGAAGTGGAACTCCACGTCGGGGGCGTCGAGTCCCGGGCGGGTCCGGAAGAACCCGGCCGCCTCCGGGATGTTGGAGCTCAGCGGGCCCCGCCCCTCGTTCTCCAGCAGCGCGATGTTCTCCGGGGTCACAGCCATGAACAGCGACGGCTCATCGGTCAGGTAGTTGACCTGGGCCATGCAGTGGTCCTGCATCCCGAGCCCGACCGGGAGCGATTGGCGGATCTCGATTCCGAACGGCGCCAGCTGATCCTCGGGGCCGATGCCCGACAGCATCAGCAGCACCGGGGACTGGTAGCTGCCGGCCGACAGGATCACCTCGCGCTGGGCCCGGATCTGCTCCACCACGCCGCCGCGCGCAATCTCCACCCCCACCGCCCGGTCGCCGTCGAACACGATCCGCAGCGCCAGCGCATCGGTGATCACGTCGAGGTTGGCCCGCCCGGCCGCCGGATGCAGGTAGGCGTCGGCGGCGCTGCAGCGCAGCCCGTCGCGCTGGGTGAGCTGGAAGCGCCCCACGCCCTCCTGGCGCGCGCCGTTGAAATCCGGGTTGGGCTCGTGGCCGGCCTGCTGGGCGGCCTCGAGCATCACCTCGATCAGCGGGTGCATCGAGCGGCTGTCGGAGACCGACAGCGGGCCGCCGACGCCGTGGTAGGCGTCCTCGCCGCGCTCGTTGTCCTCCGCCCGTCTGAAGTAGGGCAGCACCTCGTCATAGCTCCAGCCCTCACAGCCTGCCTTGGCCCAGTCGTCGTAGTCGAGGCGATTTCCGCGGGTGTAGATCATCGCGTTGATCGCGCTGGAACCCCCCAGCACCTTGCCGCGGGGGAGGTACAGGCGGCGGTTGTCCAGGCCCGGCTCGGGCTCGCCCAGCAGGTCCCAGTCGACGCTTGACTTGAACAGCGCCGGGAATGCGGCCGGCATCCGGATCTCCGGCTGTCGGTCGTGGCCCCCGGCCTCCAGCAGCGCGACCCGCGCATCCGGATCCTCGCTCAATCGCCCCGCGAGCACGCAACCCGCCGATCCCGCACCGACGATCACATAGTCATACGTGCTCGCTCCGTCGCGTTCACTCACCCCGGATCACCACCTTCATCACTTCGGTTGGGTTGCCGATCGCAAAGCGAAGCGCCTCCGGCGCCTGCTCCAGCGGAAACTCCTGGCTGATCATGGGCGCCAGCAGCGCGTCGTTGCGCTCGACCAGGCCGACCGCCTCGGCAAATTCCTCGCTGCCACAGCAGCTGACGCCGAGCACGTCGAGCTCCTTCTCGGTCAGGCTGCCGATCCGCAGCGACACCTCCTCGCCGGACATTCCAACCTGCACCGCCCGGCCCGCCGAGGCGACCATGTCGATCATCGCCCGGACGGCAGCGGGCGCCCCGGTGGCGTCAACGACCACCGGCGGTCCCGCCGGGCCCGCCCAGCGACGGCCGAAGGACACGACCTCGTCCGCGGTGGTCCACACCGTCGTCTGCGCTCCGATCTCCCGGCCGAGGGCCAGGCGACGCTCCTGAGGATCGACCATCAGCACCTCGGCGCCGCGATCGCCCGCCGCCACGGCCACGCATTGACCGATCGGCCCGGCCCCCATCACGACCAGCTTCTCGCCCGGCTGTATCGCCGCCCGGTTGACCGCTCTCACGGCGACCGACATCGGCTCAGCCAGCGCGGCGACGGCCGCGTTCTCGGCGCGGATCGGGAACACCTGCTCCTGCCCCGTCGACAGGAGCTCCTGCAGGCCCCCGTCGATATGGATTCCGATCAACTTGAAGTTGTCACACGTATTGGGGCGCCCGACACTGCACGGGTAGCAGCGACCGCACGCGTGAAGCGGCCACACCGCCACGCGCTGATCGATCGCCAGCTCCGGCCGGCAGTCCGGTCCGAGCGAGACGATCGTCCCCGCGATCTCATGCCCCTGGACGCGCGGGAACTGAGAGCCGCCGGCCGCCTCGGAGAGCTCGCCGGCGAAGAAGTGGTAGTCAGAGCCACAGATGCCGACCGCCTGGGGCGCGACGACCACCTGGCCGGGCCCCGGCGCCCCGGGCTCGGGGCGATCGAGCAGCGCGATCTCCCCCACGCGCTCGGTGACCGCGGCCCGCATCAGCCCCAGACCTCCGCGCCCGGCAGCAGCCTCAGACCCATCGCTCGCATCAGCCCCACACCTCTGCCGCAGTCTCCACGACCAGCTCCAGCTTGGCCACCTGCTCCTCGTAGCTGAGCGTGTTTCCCTCCACCGTC
>OCTA010000544.1_pt1 | contig 34863 bp, 27 predicted proteins | sample 1538991 | NCBI WGS metagenome assembly OCTA01 (sample SAMEA3539302, study PRJEB22396) | soil metagenome | biome: tundra; feature: field; material: soil | place: USA | collected 2010-05 | depth 0.15 m | reverse complement strand
TCCGCTCGCGCGAATTCGAGCAGATGGAGATGGAGTACTTCATCCACGAGGACGCAGACTGGGCGAAGTGCCACCGCGAATGGATCGATTGGTGCCGGAACTGGCTCGTCTCGATCGGCCTCCCGGAGTCGCATATTTCCGAGTACAACCACCCGAAGGAGAAGCTCGCGTTCTATTCGAAGGGCACGACCGACATCATGTTCCGCTATCCCTTCGGCGTGCAGGAGCTGTGGGGGATTGCGGCGCGCGGCAATTACGACCTGACCCAGCACGCGAACGCGTCCGGGGTCCCCCAGATGATCTTTGACGAGGCGACGAAGAGGCGGTTTACCCCGCACGTCATCGAGCCCGCGGTCGGGGTGGATCGCATCTTCCTTGCGGTCCTGTGCGCGGGCTACGCCGAGGAGGAGGTGCCGGACGAGAAGGGAAAGCCCGAGAAGCGCACCGTGCTGCGCTTCAGCCCGCGGATAGCCCCGGTCAAGGTGGCCGTTCTTCCGCTCCTCAAGAACAAGCCCGAGCTCGTCAAGCGCGCGGAGGAGCTCCATGCGCGGCTGAAGCGGCGCTACGCCGTGTTTTACGACGAGGGCGGCGCGATCGGCCGGCGCTACCGCCGCCAGGACGAGATCGGGACGCCCTGGTGCGTCACCATCGATTTCGAGACGATCGAAAAGGACGGCACGTTCACGCTTCGCGAGCGCGATTCGATGGCGCAGAAGCGGATCAACGAGGCCGAGCTGTTCGCGCTGCTCGAAAAAGAAGTGTACTGAAGCCCGGAGGGAGCCTGCGGCACAGGAGCGGGCGCGCCCGGGGCATCATTCGCAGGTCACCTTGAAAACGGCGCTTATCCTGCACGGCATCTGCCCGGGACAGGTTATCTCCAACCCGCCGGGCTTCTGTTCCCAGCGCAATGGATCGGAGCTGCCGAGCAGCGCCACGGTTTTCGCGGGGGACGGAAGCAGCTTCGCCGCCGACCCCATCGAGACGATGTTCACCGTCGCCCCGGGGCCGGGCACGGCCAGGCAAAAGGCATAGATGGATCCGTCCCGCCCTGCGGTGAAGCGGAAATCGGCGGAGCCGAACTGACAGTTCGCCTGGGGAGCGCCGATGAAGCCGGCGGGCAGCGGGTTGATCCTGCCATTGGCGCCCTCGCCGAGCGTCTTCCATGCGTGACTGCCATAGATGCCTTCGCCGTTGATCCTCATCCATTCGCCCATGTCCTTGAGCATTTCCTGCGTGCTCTCATCGAGGGATCCGTCCGGCTGCATGGCTATGTTGACACAGAAACTCCCGTCCCGGGAGACGACCTCGAGCATGTAACGGATCAGGCCGCGCGCGTCGTTGACGAATCCGGGAGCGTAATACCAGTCGCCATTGGCCGTTTCGCCTATCCAGGGCTGGTCGGTCTTGGTCCCCTGCGGCCAACGACCTTCAAAGGTCGTGACAACGCCGTCGCACGGGGGATGAAACTTGACGATGCTGAAGGTGTCGACCCGCCCGTGCTTTTGGAGCGTGTGGTTGTAATAGTCGGCGATCACCCGCTGCATCGCGTCGCATTTGAATCCCGTTGCCGAACGATAGCCGTCGAACGGCTGTTTGGAGTTCCCGTCGGTGTAAATGAAGTCGGGATCGTACTTGTTGATGACGTCCATGATCCGCAGCGCCCACCGGGTGGCGTACCAATTGCAGTACGCCAGGTGGTTGACGAGGATTCCGCCCTTGGGGCACGACGCGTCCTGGTCGAAGCCCTGATATTCGCGAAGGTCAATTCCGTACAGGAGGCGCGGATCGTAACCCTCCCACCATTTCCCCTTTCCGTCGGCAAGGGTCAGGTTTCCATCGTAGGGCGCGCCCGCCTTGCCGCCCGTCTTGTCGCTGTGGTACGCCTGCTGCCACCACCACCACGTGTATTCGTGATGAAAGGAGACGCCGAAGCGCATCCCGGCCTTGTGTGCGGCGGCCGACCATTCGCCCAGGATATCGCGCTTCGGACCCATGTTGACGGAGTTCCATGGCTGATAGGTCGAATTCCAGTTGTCGAAATTGTCGTGATGCACGCCCTGGATCAGGAGGAAGCGGGCACCGGCGTTTCGGTAGGTTTCGACCAGGGCGGCGGGATCGAGCTTCGCGGGATTCCAATCCTTGAGGAGATCCTTGTATCCAACCTCGGACGGGTGGCCGAAATCTCCGAGATGATTGTCATAGGCGCGCTGCCCCGGCATGTACATCTTCCGGGCGTACCAATCCCCGCTCCGCCCGGCGGCCTGCGGCCCGAAATGCACCCAGAAGCCGACCTTTGCCTCGCGAAGCCAGGGCGTCTCCTTGCCGGGAAAATTCTGCGCAATGGATTCCCAGGTCGGGCGGTACGGCCCGTCCGCTATCGGGAAATTCATCTTCGCCTCCGGAAAGTTCTTCGGGTCCCCCATCGCCACGGAGCCGGGCGGCCCCGGCGGGGGAAGGTCCGGGATTGGAGCGGGGGCGGGCATCGTCTGGGCGCATGCTGTTTCCATCGCAAAAAGGAGCAGGACAACGGCGGCTATATGACTGCGGGGGAATGCTGACGGTGATGTTTTCATGGATTCGTTGCCGCCCATTCCGTCCGCGGCGCACGCTGGCGCCGTCAGTTGTAGCGCGCGCTACGGCCCAGATAGTTCAGCATCCAGATCTCCTTCCAGACGCGATACCGGCCTTCCTGCGTTATCTTGCCCAAATCCTCGCGGTCGGTGTGCCGGTGGAGAAAGCCCAGTTCGGTGTTGAGCTTGTCGAGTTCGCCCTGCATCGCGTTCAATTCCGCGGCCGGTTCCACGGTCAAACGGGCGAGTTCGCCCGCCTCGGCCAGCCGCTTCCGATGCCGGGCGAGAAGCCGCGGCAGGGACCGGCACCATGGGCGCCGGACGACGAACCAGTTTTCCTGGTAGAAGCCCGCAAACGGCGTGTAGTGGTTGTCGGTTACCAGCCGCCGGCCGTCGGCCTTCATGGAGGTGAGGGCGTGGCAGACAACGATTGCCCCGTTGGCCTGAGGCAGGAATGTGATCTGCACCCGAATCGTCGCGCTCTCGTCCTGGTAGATGGAAACGCGCAGGTGGATCCCCCCTCCGATCTCCGCCTTCAGGGCCTGGACCTGCCGGAATCCCTGTTTTCGCAGCCAGTCCCGGATCCTGAGGAGCCGCGGCTGGACCGGCCATTCCTCGCCGCTCTGGTTGATCGCGTAGCGGGGAAAAAGCGGCATCGGGCTGACGCTCAGCGCCGAAATCGCCAGCCAGTTGTAAAGCGTTTCACCCAAAAACCAGAGGAGGAAGAACGCCGCTGCCAGCATCCAATAAGGCCGGTCGATCAGGGCGAAGGTCCGGCAAATGAGCGCCGCGCCAAAGGCAAATCCAAACCAGCGTATCCAGCGATCCAGGATCGCAAGGACGGGCGAGCCCATCCGCTGGTTGATCTGCACCATGACCAGCGAAACACCGATGAGCCCCAGAATGAAATACGACGGATCCACAATCCACCCCCTGCCTGTTCCCTGAATCAACTTAGCCGCACGGGCATGATCACGCAAAGGAAGTTGTCCAGCGTCTTGAAGACACCGGGACTTACGTCGTCCTTGAGCTCGAAAAACACGTCGTCCTTGGTCAGCGCGCGCAGCGGATCCATGAGGAAGCCCGGATTGAAGGCCACCTGGAGATCCGGGCCGCTGTATCCGATCGCCATCGATTCATGCGCTTCCCCAAAGTCGGGGCTTTGCGCCGTGATCTCGAGCAGATTGCTGGACAGCTTGATCCGCACCGAATTCGACTTTTCCGAGCATACAAGCGACGTGCGATGGACGCACTCCAGCAGGAGCTCACGCTCGAGCTTGATGCGCTGGTGTGTTTCCTTCGGAATCACCTGCTGGTAATTCGGGTAGCTTCCCTCGACGACCTTCGAGTACAGGTAGACGCTGTCGATCAAGCCGCTGGTGTCCTTGTCGGTTGCTATCTGGAAGGCGCAGCGCCGGTCGCTGAAATTGATCTTCACCTTCTCCCCCTTGTCCAGGAGATGGGTCAATTCCGCCACCGTCTTCGCCGGAAGAATGATGGCTCCCGCGCTCGCTCCGGGCACTTCCATTTCCTTGGCGGCCACCGCAAGACGGCGGCCGTCCGTTGCAACCAGCGAGAGACGTCCATCCCGGAAATTGAAGAAGACACCGTTCAGGATGTACCGGGTCTCGTCCGTCGATTGCGCGTAGGCGACGCTTCGGATCATCGCGCTCAGTTCCGCCTGCTCAAGAGTGTAGGCCTTCTCGTCGCCGAATTCGGGCAGCGGCGGAAACTCCTCCCTACCGATCCCCATGATGCGGAACGTGGATCCTCCGGACAGGAGTTTTACCTGGTGGTTGGGGGACGCTTCAAGGGAGACGTCGACGTTTGGCAGCTCCCTGACAATGCTGGCAAGGCGCTTCACGGGCAGTGTGACAGCCCCGGTTTCCTTGACCTCCGCCTTGATCCTGCAGCGGATCCCAAGGTCGAGATTGGTCGTCGTGAGAGAAACCTGGTCTTTTTCACCCTCGATCAGGACATTGCTCAAAATCGGCATCGTGGCTTTGGAACCCACGACATTAAGGACCTGGGAGAGGCCATTTGCGAAATGGTCGCGGTTGATTTTGAATTTCATGAGGGCTGAGCTGAATGGACGCTTTGGACTGACTTCAGGATCTTCAACGAACGCGTTTGAGAACGATTAACAAAGGTCAAACAGATATGGGTTCAATAAGGAATTACAGCAGCAGTATTATGGGGTGCGAACAATGATAGCAACTCATGCGTTTCATTGGACAAAAGAGGCATTTGCCGCTGTGAGAAACTTTCGAGCCCATGCGCATAACCGGGGTCTTTCCGGTGGGCAAAAGAAACGCGGTGCTGTATTCCCCCTTTCTTCACAAGGTGTTGGCTGCGGACGGAGGGGTTGCCATTGAACGATGCACCTGGCGGTGCCGGCGCCAATGGCGGATCAAGCCGAAGAAAATGTAGCCCAGGCATGTGCAGACAAAGGCCACCTCCTTGAACATGACGATGAAGCCGACAAACACGGCCACAGCGGCGAGCCGGCGCAGGCGGGTCTGGGTTTGCAGGTCCACCTTCTTGCCGCTCGGGTAACGAACGGTGCTCATCATTAGAACGGCGATAAGGAGCATTAGAATGGGCAGACCGAGCGCGAAACGGCTTAGCGATTTGTCCGAGTCGCCAAGCTTTAGAAGGAAAAGAACATGCGCCGCAACGGTCGCCGCCGCCGCCGGAACCGGCAGCCCGACAAAATCGTTGCTCAATTCCTTCTGACCGGGATGGAGCAGCGGATTGGTAATCACATTGAAGCGCGCCAGGCGCATGGCGGCGCAAAGAAGGTACACAAAGCCGACAAACCATCCGATATCGCGAAACCACGGTACCCCCTGGCTTGGAGAGAGGATGAAAAAGAACATCATCAGGGCCGGAGCGACACCGAAGGAAACGACATCCGCAAGCGAATCGAACTCTGCGCCGAAGAGGGATTCCCGTCCGCCGAGCCGGGCCAGCCGTCCGTCGAGCAAATCGAAAGCCGCCGCGCCGATGATAAACCACACGGCCGAACGATAATCGTCGGGTGCGGTGGCCCCCAAATACTCCCCCGTCAGGGACAATTCCGCAAAGCGCGCATGGATGCAGTTGACGATTGCCATGAAGCCGCAGAACAGGTTTCCCGCCGTCATCAGGTTGGGCAGGAAAAAGATGCGGCTCGCTTGCGTGACGTTGTAAGGATTCCAGCGCCGGGCAAAATCAGCCGCGGAGCGCTCGTCTTCCGAATGACGTCTAAGGCTCATTTCGTCAGGCTTTCCAGATATTTCCAGAACTTGGAATCCTGTTCGATCAACTGCTGCTCGGACACAGGCAGGTGATTGCGCAACAGGAAATCTTCCAACGTATTCTTGTGCAGCAAATAATGCACGTGCAGGCTGGTGCCTTGGGCCGTGAAATAAAAGCGGTAATTGCTCGAGCGAAGACGATAATAGATGCGTCCGCCGCGGTGGAAGCGTCCCAGCGGCTCCCTGGGATGGGCCAGTTCGGCCGTTTTCAAGTTTCCAATTGGCTCAATGACAGTGAGTTGCTCCAGTGTGTCCAACCGGTTTAGCTCCTTCATGGCCTGATCTGAAAGGGTCACCTCGTGCATGCTTTATCGGGGTGAAGCCGGATGGGTCGGCCACCGTTTGGGCTTGAGGGGCTTTGCCGCTCCGTTCGCGTCCTGTCTGCCATGAACCCCGATTGTCTAATCACACCCAACCTGTCGGCAACGCTATTCCTTCCTGTTTCCGTCTTCGCCCAGGCAACACGAACCGGCGGGGTGGGCCCGGATGGAAGGGCAATGACAGCACCAGGTCAGCGGACCGGATGTCCTGTGGAGGGGGCCGGAGCCGGCGCTTGCGGTGCGGAGCATCTTCCCGTGCAAAAATAGGCGAATGGGTGTATGGAACCCTGGCATGATTCTCAGCCTAGCCGACATCCAGGCGGCGCGACAACGGATCGCGGGCGGCGTTGTAAAGACCCCCTGCTCTGAATCGATCCCACTTAGCGAAATCACCGGAGCCCGTGTCTTCTGCAAACTCGACAATTTCCAGCGCACAGGCTCCTTCAAGGAACGCGGGGCCCGCAACGCCCTTTTGCGCCTCTCCCCGGACCGCCAGCGGCGCGGCGTGATCGCCGCAAGCGCCGGCAATCACGCCCTCGGCCTCGCCTATCACGGGAAGCTCCTCGGAATTCCCGTCGTTGTCGTCATGCCGGAGTTCGCACCGCTGATCAAGATGGCGACCTGCGAGCGGCTGGACGCGCGGGTGATCGTCCGCGGGGTCGATTTTGCAGAAGCGCGGGAGGAGGCCGACCGGCTGGCGAAGGCCGAGGGGCTCACCTACGTGCACGGGTTCGACGACCCGGATATCATTGCCGGGCAAGGGACGGCGGGGCTGGAAGTTCTGGAGCAGGTGAGCGACCTCGATGCAATCGTCTGCCCGGTTGGCGGCGGCGGACTGCTGGCCGGGGTGTCGGTTGCCGTAAAGGCGCTCCGGCCGCGGGTCCGCGTGATCGGCGTTGAAAGCGTCTCAACGGGCAATCTCACGGCTGCCCTCAAGGCGGGAAAGCCGGTGACCGTGCCCCGGAGACCGACGCTCGCCGATGGATTGGCGACCCTGACCGTGGGAGCCAACGCGTTCTCCCTCCTCAGTTCCAGGCGGGTCGACAAGGTGGTGCGCGTGACAGAGGCGTGGATTTCGATCGCCATTCTGCGCATGCTTGAACTTGAGAAGACGGTTGTGGAAGGCGCCGCGGCCACACCCCTGGCCGCCCTGATGTCCGGACTTCTGCCCGAACTGAAGGGACGGCGGACGGCCTTGATCGTCAGCGGCGGCAACATCGACCCGTCGATTCTCAGCCGCGTGATTGAAAAAGGGCTCGTCCACGACGGCCGGCTCACCCGCTTCACGGCGCGAATCAGCGACCGGCCCGGCGGTCTCGCCGAGCTGTGCCGCGTGATCGCCTCCGCCGGGGCGAGCATCCAGGACGTGACCCACGACCGCGCCTTTAGCGGCCCGGATGTGAGCGCGGTCCAGGCGATGTGCACCGTGGAGACTCGCGACCGGCACCACATCGCGTCTGTCTATCGAGCCCTGAAAAAAGCCGGATTTGCATTGGCGGCGGACGAGTCCTGATCCAGTGGGCATGCGCAACCACCTTGCGTTTCTTCTCGCGCTGGCGGCCGGCGGCGCGACGCACGCGGAAGAGGCGTTGCCGCTCGACATTCCCATCCGCGCCGCGGGTTATGGCATGGCCTTCTATGAGGAAAGTGCGCGCATGTTCGAATCGGCCCGGCCGGGCGCACGGGTGCGCGTCTACGGCGACCCGCGCATCGACGACCGGATTTGCGTCCGGGTCGTCGATGGAAACTATCCCGATGCGGCATCCGCCCCGTACGTGCTCTGGCCTGCGCTCATCCGGGCGGGCAAGGTCCTGGATTTGGGGCCATTCCTTCAGGGGCCGAACTGGGAGGGAGACGCGCGATGGGGCGACACGTTTTATGCGGGAGCGCTGGACACCTGGCGCGTCGATGGCCGGATCGGCGGGCTTCCCCTGTCCTATTCGGCTTGGACCATCTTTTACAACCGGGGTCTCTTCCGGGCGCATGGCTGGAAGGAGGCCCGGACTTGGGATGAATTCTACGCCTTGTGCGAAAAGATCCGCGCCGCAGGCATCGCTCCGCTCAGCCTCCCCGGCGTGAACTGGCTCTACGGCGACGCATTCTTTCGGGCGGCGTGCTTCAATCTGGAGGGTGCGGCGGGCTGGCAAAGGCTTGGTTCGCTGGCTCCCGGCGCCCGCGTCGACCCGCGGTTCATCCGCGCGGCCGAGGTCGAGCAGCGCGTGATGCAGAGGTATGTTCTCCGGGGCTGGGAGGGAGAGAGCCACACGGGCGCGGAGCTCGATTTTCTCCAGGGACGGGCGGCCATGACGGTATCCGGCTCCTGGTTCGTCAATGAAATGGCCGGAAAGATCCCGGCGGAGTTCGACCTTGGGACCATGAATTTTCCCGTGTTCCCGGACGGAGCGGCCGATCCAAGCGCGATCCAGACCGGCAGCGATTGCTTTTTCGTCTTTGCGACGGGGGACCCGGAAAGAGTGCGCCTTACGATCGATTTTCTGCGGTTCCTGACATCGCGCGGCCGGGCGGAGGCCTTCGTGCGGGAACTCAACTCGCCGGTCGCGGTGCGCGGCGTGCCGCTCTTGGCGTATTCCGAGCAGATGCAGGACACTGCGCGCATGATCCTCCGCGCTAAGGAGGCTGTCCCCATGCCGCAACTCATGATGCAGCCGCCGGAACTCAGGCAGGTGGTTGTAGATTGCTTCCAGCGACTGTCCTCCGGGCGGATGACGCCAAGGGAATACGGCGAGCGCCTGGAGGCTGCTGCTGCGGTGGATCGCGCCCGTGAGGGCGATCCGAACCGGGTGGAATACCGGCACACCCTCGCCGGCTGGCTCTTGCTGGCGGCGCTTACAGGCATTTTGGGATGGGCCTTTTCGCGAGGGCCCGCGGGTTTCCTGCGGGGAATGTATCGGAGGGGAATTGCCGGGGCATCCCGGGCCCAAGCCGAACCGGGACGGCCACCCCGGCTGCGCTCCTCCGTCGGGCTCGGATTTGCCGGCCCCGCCTTTCTTCTTTATGCGGTGCTGGTCCTGGCTCCGGCTTTCACCGCCTTCGGATGGGCGTTTACACGATGGAACGGCATCGGGCCTCGCGAATGGGCGGGTCTTTTCAATTTCAAATGGCTCCTCTTTGACAACGACACGTTCTGGTTTGCGCTGCGCAACAACGCCTTCCTTATGCTGGTCCCGGCGCTGTTCGTGGTTCCGCTGGCGCTTCTTTGCGCGGTCCTTCTTCACCGCGGCGTCTGGGGAGCGGGGGCGTTTCGGGTGATTTTCCTGTTTCCAAACATGCTGGGCGGTATCGCGGCGACGCTCCTTTGGCTCGCCGCCTACGAACCCCACGGGGGCCTGGTCAACGCCGGCCTTTCCGCCCTGGGACGCCTTCTCCACTCGCCGGCTCTCGCGAATTTCGACGGCTTTCCCTGGCTTTCACCCGGGCACCTCTATGCTGCGTTGATACCGATCTATCTTTGGATGGCGTGCGGGTTCAACCTGATCCTGTACCTTGCCGCGATGGAAGGCATCGATCCGCAGCTCTATGAGGCCGCCGAGATGGATGGGGCGTCGTCCCTGCGGCAGTTCTTCACAATCACGCTTCCGCTGATTCGCGAAGTCATTGTGATTTCGGCGGTGTTTCTGGTCATCGGCGGTCTGAACGCATTCGAGATGATCTGGCTCCTGACCGCGCAGGATCCCTCGGCCGCGAGCCACACGCTGGGCACGCTGCTCGTCACTTCGATGTTCAAGGACTTCGAGATTGGGCGGGCTACGGCGCTCGCCGCGGTGTTGTTCGTCCTCGTGCTCGCGGGCAGCGCGGCGGTCCTGCGGGGCCTCGGCAGGGAGGCGGTGGAAAGATGAGCCTGCAAGGCAGAGGCGGGATTTCCCGCAGTTTCCTTTTCGCGGCGCTTCTCGGCTATGCCGCCTGGCTCGCATTCCCGATGGTGTGGGTCGCCTACTCATCCCTGAAGCCGGATGCCGCCATCTTCCGGGACACATTCGCCCTTCCGGTTCTGGGGGATCTGCGTTTCGACAACTTCAGCCGGGCCTGGCGGGAGGCCCATTTTGGCGACTATTTTCTCAATTCAGCCATAGTTACCGCCACTTCCGTGTTCCTCATCGTTGGCTTCGGGGCGATGGCGGCCTATGCGCTCGCCCGGTTTTACCATCCATTGGGAAGGGCAGTTTTTTGGCTGTTCCTTGCGGGCCTGATGATCCCGGCGCAGCTTGCAATCGTGCCGCTGTTTTTCGAGATGCGCTCGCTCGGCCTCCTCAATTCACGGGTCGGTCTCATCCTTGTCTATACCGCAAACGGCCTGCCATTCGCGATATTCATCCTCGCCGGCTTCTTTCGAACCCTGCCGCGCGCCCTTTACGAGGCGGCTGTGATCGACGGATGCGGGGAGTTTTCCGCATTCCGGCGGGTGATGCTTCCGCTGGCGAAACCAGGCTTGGTGACGGTCGCCATCTTCCAGTTCATCGGCGTATGGAAGGAGTACTTCTATGCGTTCATGCTTCTGGGCGGGGATCCAGGCGGGCAGTCCCGCACGCTGCCGCTCGGGCTCGCCAATCTCTCGATAACAGCCCAGTACCGCAGCGATTATGGGATGCTTTTCGCGGGGCTCGTGCTTGTGACGGTTCCCATTCTGGTCGTTTATGCCTGCCTGCAGCGCCGGATCGTGAAGGGAGTCGCCGCCGGCGCCTTGAAAGGGTAAGGCGTGTTGCAACACGCCGCGCCCGAAGTGATTTTCGCTCGTTTCCGGGCGATTGGGGCGGGGTATGGATAGCGGATTGCCTTAAATCCGGTCGTCCTTGAGCCGAATGAATAGGCTAGGAGGGACAGTTCCCTTCCCACCCTTATTGGCTACGTGCCAACCCATTATCCTATAAGCACTTCGTATTCCCCATGAAACTCCCGGCGCGAATAATGGCTGGCGCGGCAAGCGTCATGGCCATGCTCTGCGCGCATCTGGCGCCGGCAGCGCCATTTTATCAGCCCGCATACACGACGGCAACATTCAGCCTGGAATCAGGCCTCCCAAGAGACGTTGTGCTTACGCTCTTGCAGGACAGGAAGGGGTATTTATGGGCGGGCACGGAGTCGGGCTTGGCGCGATTCGATGGGGCAAAATTCGATGTTTTCCGAGCGTCGGAGTCCGGAGGGACGCCAGACAGTTTGATCCGTTGCCTGTGCGAGGATGGCGATGGGTCGATCCTGATTGGGATGCAGCGTGGCCTTGCCCGGTATCAAGACGGGCGGGTGGAAAAGCTGGGAGAGTTTGAGCAGCCGATAACGGATCTGGCGCGCGACTCCGAAGGCCGGATGTGGATTGCCACCCTGGGCGCGGGCCTGTGGGACTACCGTGGCGGCCGGTTCACTTCCCACGCGTCCGATCCTGCCTTCAATGGGATTCAGACCATCTTTCGCCTTTTTTCCGATTCAACGGGGCGCCTGTGGGTTTCCCTTCGCAACGGCGGAGTCGTTGTCCAGGAAAACGGTGTTTTCAAGGCGTTTGACAAGATTGGCAAGGAGGCCGGCGAAGTGTCTCGCATGTGCGAAGCACCTCAGGGAACGCTCTGGTTTGGCACGACCCGGAAGCTTTTAAGGATGAGAGATGGGCAAGTCCGGTCGATCGGGATGAAAGAAGGGCTTGAAAATGATAATGGAGATGTCACGAGCTTTTGCACGGATGGCGACGGACGGCTCTGGATTGCGGCGCGCTGGCTTTACCGATCTGTCGACGCCGAAGCGGATTCATTCATCCAGGTGCCCAGTCCGCCGGATGCCATCTGCCGCATCGTCATAGCGGACCGGGAAGGCAGCGTTTGGGTGGGAACCTCCGGCAGCGGCCTCCTGCAAATTCGGGAAAGCGCCTTCCGGGTTATGCCGCTGCAGCCTACCGGAGCGTTGGTCAGCGGAGTGCGATCGGTCTCGCAAGCCCCGGACGGAAGCATCTGGGCCGCGCTCGCACCCATCGGCGTGGTCAGGATTCTTCCGGACGGCCAGATGGCGTCGATTTCCCTGGGGTCCGGACCAGAGGCGGAAGGCTGGTCCATCCTGGCGGCATCGGACGGACAAGTCTGGATCGGGACGCGCGGCGCGCTCTTCTCCTGGCAGGGCGGCAAGCTGGAACGGTATCCGGACTACATCAACGTCCATATTCTCCACCAGGATCGCTCGGGCGCCATCTGGCTGGGCATGGACAATCGGGGAATCTACCGGCGACAGAACGGCAAATTCGAATCCATGGCCGGCGTGGTCGGGACGGCCACAGCATCCGCGACGGCGTTTGCCGAGGACGCCGGCGGGGCGCTTTACATAGGCGTGGATTCGGGGCTCGTGAAGTTTTCCGACGGCAAGGCGACCCGGTGTGATCCAGGCGATTCTGCACCCGGTCTTGATGTGCGATCGATCTGCCTGGACGGCCGCAATCTATGGGTCGGGACGAAGAGCCGGGGCCTCATGTTGCTGCGCGAGGGCCGCTGGTACAATCCCGACAGCCTGATTGAGCCGCTTGGAGAGCGTGTTTCCGCAGTTGTCGAGGACGCCCGGGAAAATCTCTGGCTCGGCACGGCGAAGGGAATCGTCTGGGCCCCGAAACGGGAGTTTCTCGCAGCCGCCCTCGGCCAACCCAGCAGCGGTTTTCATTGGGCGAACAGCGGCGAAGGGGTTCGGGCCGGCACGGTCGGCTATGGCTCCCATCCAGTGTCGCTCGTCGCAACCGACGGAAGGCTCTTTTTTGCCAGCCATGTGGGGCTCATCCAGGTCAACCCCAAGAACATCTCCTTCAACAAGACTCCGCCCATCGTCCAGATCGAGAGGGTGATGGTCGATGGAAACGAAGCAAAATCTTCCGATGAGATCATTCTGCCGCCCGGGACCCGCAGCCTTGCGATCGACTACGCGGCCCTGAGTTTCGTCCGGCCGACGTCGATCGCCTACCGCTATCGGTTGGAGAAACACGATGACAAGTGGGTCGATGCGGGGACGCGCCGCACAGCCTACTATACGAATCTGCGGCCGGGTAATTATCGATTCCGCGTGCTCGCCTGCAACAGCGATGGGGTGTGGAACGAAACGGGCGCGGTCTTGGGGCTCATCCAGAAGCCCTGGTACTACGAGACCTGGTGGTTCTATACCGCCGCGGCATTGGGGACGGTTTGCCTGGGCCTTGGCATTTACAGGCTGCGCACGAGGGCGCTTCGCAAGGAGAACGAACGACTGGAACGCGGGATCGCCGAACGCACCCGTGAGCTCGTGCAGGCCCGCAAAATGGAGGCGATTGGCCAGCTGGCGGGCGGCGTGGCGCACGATTTCAACAACATTCTGACGGCGATCCTCATGCAGCTGGGGCTGCTTCTGGACGAAAAGGACCTGAACTCGTCGGCAAGGGACGGTTTGCAGGACCTGGAAAAGCAGGCCAAGCGAGCGGCAAGCCTCACGCGGCAACTCCTTGCCTTTAGCCGGCGGCAGGTGATGCAAAGCCGGGCGTTTGATCTCAACGCGATGCTTGAGGAACTGTTCAAGATGCTTCGCCGGCTGCTCGGGGAGAACATCGACCTGGAATTCAAGGGGGGACAGCCTCTGTGGATCGACGGCGACATTGCGATGATCGAACAGGTGGTGACCAATCTTTGCCTGAACGCCCGCGATGCGATGGCTCCCAAGGGAGGCCGCCTGGTCATCGAGACGCGCCTCCGGAACCTGAACGATGCGGAAGCCAAGGCCAGTCCCGAGGCTCGTGCGGGCGCATTTGTCTACCTCTCCGTGACAGACAGGGGTTGCGGGATGGATGAAAAAACTCTCCAGCACATATTTGAGCCTTTCTTCACGACCAAGGAGGTCAGCAAGGGTACGGGTCTGGGCCTGGCCACTGTCTATGGGATCATCAAGCAGCACCGCGGCTGGCTGGAGGTCGCAAGCAAGGTCGGCAGCGGCAGCACATTCAGCATTTATCTTCCTTCGCGGACTGCTCCGGCAACGGCAGGGCCTGGCAATGCAGCGGAGCGCACACCCAGGGGAAACGAAACAATTCTCATCGTTGAGGATGAGAATGCCGTGCGGACGATGGCTTCCCGAAGCCTCCAGAAGTGCGGCTATCGCGTTCTCGAAGCCATCGACGGCCGCGAGGCGATCTCCGCGTGGGATAAACACGGGCCGGGAATAGACCTGCTTTTCTCGGACATGGTGATGCCCAACGGGATAACAGGGCTGGAGCTGGCGGAGCGTTTCAGGCTGACGAAACCCGGGCTAAAGGTGATTGTGACGAGCGGCTACAGCGTCGATTTGCGCAAGGCGGGAATTTCAGGGAAATCAAGTTTCGTTTACCTGGCCAAGCCTTATGAGACGAAAGACCTGGGCGCGGCCGTAAGGAACTGCCTGGACGGCGCGAACGGGAATTGAAGCGGGACGCGAGTCAGCCGCCGATATAGCTCATCTCGATCTTGGCACGGGCTTCGCCGGTCGCCAGGACTTCAGCCCGCTCATCGCTGTAGCGGTCCATTCGGCCCTCCCAGATCCTGCCGATGAATCGGGCAAGCTCCGCGTCATCGGCGCCGCTTCGCAGGCAGGATAGGACGTCCCAGCCGAGCGAGGCAAAGAGGCAGGTGTACAACTTGCCGTCCGCCGAAAGGCGCGCGCGATGGCAATCCCGGCAAAATGGCTCGGTGACCGAGCCGATGAGCCCGATCTCTCCTCGGCCGTCCTTGTATCGATAACGCGAAGCCACCTCCCCGCGGTAGGCCGGGCCGACCGGCTCCAGGGGCCACACCGAATGGATGTGTTCCATGATCTCCCGGGCAGGCACGACGGCCCCCGGGGACCAGTGGTTCGTGTTGCCGACGTCCATGAATTCGATGAACCGGAGCGTGTGGCCCCGGTCTCGAAAATAGCGGCACAGGCCGGTGATTTCGCGGTCGTTCACGCCCCGCTGCACGACGCAATTGATCTTGATCGGGAGCCCGAGCGCAGCCGCCGCGTCTATCCCGGCGAGGACCCGGCCCATCTGGAAGCCCTGTCCGTTGAGACGCCCGGCAGTGGTCTCATCAAGCGAATCCACGGAGACATTCAATCGATCGAGGCCGGCCTCCTTGAGCGCAGGCGCCATTTTTTGAAGAAGCCAACCGTTAGTCGTGAGAGCGACATCGGGAATGCCCAGGTCCCGTTTCAAAATGCGGACGAGTTCGGGCACGTCGCTCCGAAGCAGCGGCTCTCCGCCGGTGAGGCGGATCTTTTCCACACCGAGAACCGTGAAAGCCCGTGCGATCCGGGACAGCTCGGCGAGACTCATAAGCTGGGGGTCGCGCAGGAAGGGATAACCCGCGCCGAACACCTCCTTCGGCATGCAGTAAGGACAACGGAAGTTGCACCGGTCGGTCACCGAGATGCGCAAATCGTGCAGCCGGCGCCGGAACTGGTCTGAAACGGGCATCGTTATTGCGAAATAGACGGTGGATGGCGGAAAAGACAAGGGTTGCGTCCGTTTGGCAGCGGGTCGGTTTTGTTCGACTTGCTGCCTGAAGGACCTGTGTTGTTCGCCTCGCCGCCCTAAGGGCACCCGCTCGGCTCACCCCTCGCTTTGCTCGGGGCTTCGCCCTCTCCGCGCTGCCGCGCTCCGTCGCAAGGCCCAGACACGCATCAGAACCGGCGCGGGGCCCCATGGCGTTGCCGCCGTCCCCCGCGCCCAGATGATGCGTGCGAGCTGCGCATGGCCCGTCAGGCTGCAAGTTGGATAAAACCGACCCATTGCCACCTGTTTGCACTTTCGCCCACGCTGTTCCGAGATAGGATGGAGGCATGCTTTCACCGGCCGAGGCAGAGAAACAGATTTTTGAGGCCATGCCCGAGTGGCCGAGGGAGGACTGTGCGCTCGAGCAGGCGCACGGGCGCATCCTGAGGGCGGAGATTCGGGCGGACCGGGATCTTCCTCCGTTTGACCGCGCGATGCTGGATGGATATGCGTTCCGGGCCTCCGCGCTCGCGGCAGGGATCCGGATCTTTCGGGTGGAGGCCGTTCAGGCCGCCGGCGCGGCCGAAGTTTCGCTGGGCCCGCGGCCGGACGCCTGCGTTGAAATCATGACCGGAGCGGTCATGCCGCAGGGAGCCGACTGCGTGGTGGGCTACGAGGACACGACGCGGGAGGGCGGCGTGATGACAATCGCCAAATCCCCTGGGGACATCGCCGCGGGCCATGCCGTGCATCGCCGGGGAAGCGACCACCGCGCCGGCGAGGGGATAGTTGCCGCTGGCACGCGGTTGACGGGCCGGGAAATCGCCGTTGCCGCAGCCTGCGGGTTCGCGGTCGTGTCCGTCAGTTGCCGGCCAAGGATCGCCATTGTGGCGACCGGGGATGAGCTGGTGGACGTGGATGTCTCCCCCGCGCCGCATCAAATCAGGCGCAGCAACGATTGGGCCCTCCGCGCCGCGCTCGCCGGTGGGGGATATCCGGGGGCCGAGGTCCACTTTTGGCGGGACGATCCCGCCGAGGTCGAGCGGGGGCTGAAGCACGTGCTGTCGACCTATGGCGTCGTACTGTTCACGGGCAGCGTTTCCAGGGGAAAATTCGACCACCTGCCCGCGCAACTCGAAAAACAGGGGGCGAGAAAGATATTTCATGGGGTTGCGCAAAGGCCGGGGAAACCCTTTTGGTTTGGGATCGGGCCGGGCGGGGCGCCACTGTTCGCACTGCCGGGAAATCCGGTGTCGTCGTACACCTGCCTGCACCGTTATGTTCTTCCCGCGCTCGATCGGGCGAGCGGCCTTGCTTCGAAACGGCGCCTGATTGCGGCGCTTTCCACCCAGGTGCGTTCGAAGCGGCAACTCGCCTTCCTGATGCCGGTTCGCGTGGCGAGCGGGCCGCGCGCGGAGCTCATGGCGGAGCCCGCGCCGGGCAACACGTCGGGGGATTTTTCCGGATTGGCCAACACGGACGGATTTGTCGAGTTGCCGGCGTCGGAAATTGATTTTCCAGCCGGGCATCTCGCGCCGTTCCACCCCTGGATGCCATGAGTCCGCATGCCGTGCGCTTGAATCTTGGGATGGGGTGAACGATAGTCCCGCCATGTTCTCGCACCTGGATGCCGAAGATCGGCCGCAAATGGTTGATGTCGGCGACAAGGCCGTGACTCGGCGAACGGCGCACGCGGTCGCGATCGTCTCGCTTCCGCCGGCCCTGGCCGCCCTGCTCCGCGACGGCGAAATCGCGACCGGGAAGGGGCCGGTCTTCCAGACGGCCATTCTCGCCGGCATCATGGGGGCCAAGAAAACGAGCGACCTCATTCCGCTTTGCCATCCCCTCCCGCTCGACGACTGCAAAATCGACATCCGCAGCGCCGAACCGGAGGAGGGCGGCGGCTCTTCGGTCGAAATTCATTGCCGGGTGAGGACCGACGCGAAAACAGGCGCGGAAATGGAGGCGCTGACCGGTGCGACGGTTGCGGCGCTGACGCTTTATGACATGGGCAAGGCGGTCTCCCGTGGGATTGTGATCCGCGAGATCCGCCTTCTCGAGAAGACGGGCGGGAAGAGCGACATCCGGACCCGATGAAGGCAACGACGGTGCACATCCGTTACTATGCCATTCTCCGCGAACAGCGCGGCATCGAAGGCGAGAAACTCGTCACCGAAGCCCTGACGCCTGCGGCGCTGTACGAGGAGTTGCGCATACGCCACGGATTCACACTGACGGGCGATCGGGTTCGAGCGGCGCTGAACGACGAATTTGCCGGATCCGACACTCTGCTGCGGGATGGCGACCGCGTTGTATTCCTTCCGCCAATCGCTGGAGGATGAGTTTTCATCCGATGTTTGGGATCCATTCCACGCCCATTGACCCAGCAGCGCTTTCGCGCGAATTGCGCCGCGGCCAGGCCGGCGCATGCGTGACTTTTGAGGGATGGGTGCGGGATCTGAATGAAGGCCGGCCGGTCACGGCGCTCGATTACGAGGCGTATGTGCCTCTTGCCGAGAAGGAAGGACGGAGGATCGTGTCCGAGGCAATGGAGAAATACGCCGTCATAGCCGTAGTCGGCGCGCACCGAATCGGCACGCTGGCCGTGGGCGATCTCGCGGTATGGATTGGCGCCGTTGCGCAGCACAGATCGGCTGCCTTCGACGCATGCCGCTATGTGATCGATGAATCGAAAGCCCGGCTTCCGATTTGGAAGAGGGAGCAATACAAAGACGGATCCAGCGGGTGGATCAACTGCGCGATCCGCGGTCACGGGGCGCCGGACATGCCGGGAAACGGCTAGAAGACCGACAGGGTCGTCGCGGAAAACCCGAATACACCCGGGTGAGGACGGGTGTCTTTGTGGGAGCAGGCTCCAAAAGGGTCGCGGAGAGTGCGCGTCCTGGCTGGATTAAGGCACCTCGTAAACCTCGATCATGACGTCGCCCGCGGTGTTGCTGGCGCTGGAAACCTGTGCCGTATAGCCGCTGGGAGGCAGGGTGATCAGAACTTCCGAGTCCTTGCTGTTGGGATCCGTGAAGGGCTGCGCGTAGACCGACCTCGCGATGGATGATAGCGCCTGGCTGCCGCCCCAGCCGGCATTGTAAGCGATTACGTTCTCGGCCGCATTGTAAACGGTCAATTGCGGGTCGGCCATGACGCCCGTGACGCCTTGCGCGAGAAGGGCTGGGCCGTCGGCCCGGACCAGCACGGTTTTTGCAGTGGTGCCGCCGATCCAAAAGCCCGCCGTCAGACTGCTGTTCGCATCCACCTGGAGCCGGCAGGACAGGTTGATGAGCCTTGGCGTCGTTGCCGTGTAGGCGCCCGGCGGGGTGTTGTCGTAAAGAGAGGCCAGCGTCCTGCCCGTGACGCCTGAGGCGCTGCTCACCTGGACCGTGTAGCCGCCGGGCGCCAGGGGAACGACGATGGCGGAATCCTTGCTGGTCGGATCTGAAAGCGCGGTGGCATAAGTCACAACGTCCGCGGCGATCACCGCGAGTTGGTTGCTCAACGGCATGCCCCAGCCGGCATTCGAGCCAATGATGGTTTGGTTGGATAGGACATTCAACCAGGGATCGGGCATGGCTCCGGGAACACCCAAGGTGGACATTGCCGGCCCCAAGGCTTGGACAAGCAGACTTTGCGATCCCGTGGTGCCAGCCCCGCCGGTGAAAAAGCCCACGGTCAGAAGTTGACTGCCGCTTCCCGCGACCGCGAGGGTCGATAGGTTGATCAGCCGGCCGGAATCCTTGGTGCTGCTCACGGTCAGGGTGGCCGCGTCGCTCAGGACCGAGCCGGATGTGTTGGTCACGAGGCAGGTGTAGGATCCGGCATTTGCGGCTGTGGCTCCGTTCAAGACCAAGCATGCATCGGTCGCACCCGCAATAAAGCTGCCGTTCCAAGACCATTGATAAGTCGGCGCTGGAGAGCCGCGGGCTGTCACATTGAACACAACCGTCGTCCCGTTCACCACCGTTTGCGCGGACGGCTGCACCGTGATCGCTGCCGGCACCGCGGTTAGCGCCTCCACCAGGGCTGCGACATTGGGCGTTCCAATTCCCGTGCAAAGATCGTAGCCGGGGCCTGCGTTGTAAGCGCCGTTTGTGCCGATCGTGATGTCATTGAATGCGCCAGTCCCAATCAAGGGGTAGACCCAGGGACCGAGCAGACCAAGCGGCGGCAACCCGGCATCGTTGCGGGCCTGATCGATAAGGGCGGTCACCGCGGCCCATGTCGGCGCAGACAGACTGGTTCCGCCAAAGGTGCTCACATTCACACCATTGAGGACGATAAACGCGGGTTTTCCGGTCGCCGTGTTGGCGTAGGACATCGCAGCAACGTCGGGAACACAGCGCATCGTTCCGGCCGGCACGCCGGGGCCTGACTGCCAGGCGGGGCGCGAATAGAGCGCGCTAACGCCTCCGGAAGAGCCGTGGAGAACTCCGTTATAGAACCCGAACCAGGCGGCCTCCCCGATCATGGTCCAATTCGAATCAAACGTCGCCGTCGTGCCCCCTACTCCGGTCACGTACGGGTCGGACGCCGGATATGTCGCCGAGAGTGCGCTCCCCGCATTGTACGTGAAACCATCCGACGCCGGATTTGAGCCGCCGTCGCCGGAGCTGTAAAATAGGGTGATTCCGGCTGCGGCCATTTGCACGAAAACCTGCGAAGCGCTTTGCCGCGCAGCCGACGAAAGCGCGCCCTCGGCAAACGCCAGGCCGCTGCAAGTGGCAATCTTGGCGGTGCCGTCATTAAGAATCTGGACGCAGGCGGACAACAAACCGGTCAAACCGATTGTGGATGGAGCGTAGACGATGATGTTGGCTCCCGGCGCAATCGAACCGGACCATTCGGTGTCGAGGCTGACCTCGAGTTGGCTGGCCGATTGGCTCCCCGCAGTGGGGCCGCCTCCAACCAGCACCACTGCGCACTTGGCGGGCGTTCTGTCGATTCCGGCTTCCTGCCAGAATGTGGAAAGATCACTTTCAAGCGGGATCGCGTCCATAATGATCGCGATGGATTGCCCTGCCCCATTGAGGTTGCCCGGCGCGTGATAACCGGCAAGGAGGTCGGCGGGAGTGGCAAATCCGTCTACGGCGGACACCGCGGCGGCCTGGGGTTTGGCGGCGCGTCCCCGAATATGCGGCTGGAGCCCGACAATTCCCAAGACCGGCGGCGCCAGGGCCGTGGGGAGAGAGGGCGCGGTGACTGCGGACGTAAATTCGCCTTGATCCGTGGCCACCCTCGCGAAGGAAACCTCGAGCGCATCCGCAATCTTTGCAACCGACCCCCGGGCAACGATATTCGTGTGGCTTGAGTCGACCAGCGTGATGGCAAATCCCTGCGCGGTAAGCCAAGCCGCAACTCGATCATAGTCGGACTTCAGCGGCAAAAACCCCGTTTGCATCTCGGGCACTGACACAATCCGCTTCGATTGGGCGAGCGCCTCCAATCGATCGAGATCCCGCATTTTTAGACTTACGATGAAGTCGACGGACTCAGCGAGTTCCGCCTCGGTCAACGTTTCCCTCACCCGGCGAGGATTTGAGGCGGGGGCTGCGGTTGGAACCTCAACGATTGAGTCCGCGAAGCGCACGCGGCCGCCGGCGGCCGCCGCGGCGCCGACGGGCGTTCCCGACAACCAGGCAAAGGCGAGCGCGGTGAAGCATGGTTGCAAGGGGACTGCGAACATGCGGGAAAGTGTTCTGAACACAGTACCCCGAATGGATTATGTTGCGGACAGCGGCGAAGCAAGACTCACGGAGGCGTCAGGTTGGTGGATGAACCGCTGAGCAGAAGGGAATGCGCCGCTGGATCGCGCTGGTTGCCATCATGACGCCGCCGGGTGCGGGATTACGCCAATTCCTGCAGCAGGGAATCACGAGCCTCGCGCGCCCAGAGGAAGCTGTCGGCCATGTTGATTTATCACCGAATCCCTGAGAGTAAGGTTGCGGTGCACTATCGCCATATCATCTGGGACTGGAACGGCACCCTCCTCGACGACCTCGACATCAGCATCGAGGTGATGAATGGGCTGCTCGCACCCCGCGGGCTGCCCCTGCTCGATCGGGCGCGCTATCACGAGCTGTTTGATTTCCCGGTCCGCGACTACTACTCCCGCCTCGGCTTTGACTTCGCGCGGGACAGTTTCGAGCGGCTTAGCGAGGAATTCATATCCGCCTATGACGCCCGCCGCTGGGACTGCCGGCTTCACGCCGGCGCCGAGGAGGCCCTCTCTGCCGTCACTCGTGGCGGAGCCACCCAGTCGATCCTCTCCGCCTATCGCCACGAAACGCTCGTGGAGATCGTCGCGCACTTTGGGCTGTCGGATCACTTCGTGCGCCTTGCGGGGCTCGACAACATCTTTGCAGGCAGCAAGGCCGATCTGGGCCGCGCGTTGATAGCCGGACTCGGACTACCCCCCTCCGGTGTCGTGATAATCGGAGACACGCTGCACGACCTCGATGTGGCGCGACATATGGGCGTGGACTGCGTGCTCGTCGCCGCCGGGCACCATCCGGCTGCGCGGCTCCGCGCCCGGCACGACCGCGTCGTCGATGACCTTGCGGCGCTGCAGCGCCTGCTTGGCCTTTGACCGTCCTGGCGGGCACCTGGCCGGCGCAGACCTGCTCATGCGGGTCGACCGGAGCGATGGCACCCACAAGGACACATTTTTCCGATTCCAGCGAAATGACGAGGGCTGGCAGCTCATTGTGCCGTCGAATGTGCTCTCCGGCTACGCGAAGCAGCTTGGAATGAGCGCGCCTGCGCCCTGAAGGCAGTCGGAAGGCGCCCGGCGCATGACCGGTTCAACCCCGACAGCCGGCTCCATTTCTAACTAATTCAGGAGAAGCAGTTACACATGTTGTGCTGGATTCGGCACAGGCCATTTGCTAACGTTTTTTAGCAGATTGAGCCGTAATCACTGAGTCTAGAGCTCGAAGTAATTCTAGCTCAAATAGCTAGACTGGATCGGTATCTCGGATCATCTAGCCCCCAGATCCCGCCGATCAACCGTGCGCGGAGTTCGCCGGTCTTTCGTGTTGCCGCCAAGAGACCGCTGTCCCGCAGGAGATCACTTCGGATGGCCTCCAGTCGAATTATGAGCGGCTCAAAAAGGTCTAGCCTATGGCTGGGATAGACCTCGGTCAGCTCATCAAGGGTCCTGAGCTTTAGTATGACATCCTCCAAAAGCCTAGCTGCAAAGTCGCGGTATTGCATATCTACGTTAAGGTATTCAATCCAAGGCAATGGATAGATCGACTATATTGTAAGTATTTGACAAATAGGGATCTTAGCGTGTCTATTAAGTTTACGTGATCGCCAGTCGTTTTTTTGGCTTGCGCATCGCACCTGGCCGCGCCAGGTAATGGCCTGACGCCAACAGGTTCCTGCCTGGCACAGCCAGGTTATTACCTGGCCGCACCAGGTATCCAAAAAAATGAGCAAACTCGAAGACATTTTCTCCCCTCTTAAGGTACGGGCTGCAGTCCTCCGCACGCTGTTTGGACTTAACACGAGGCCGATGTATATTGCTGAAATAGAAAGAATTACAGGATTTGCAAACCGTTCCGTGGAGGTGGAGCTTCGCAAATTAAAGAAACTCGACCTGTTGGTTTCAACCCGGGATATGAGTCGAGTCTACTATTCTGCCAATACTGCCAACCCCCTCTACGCGGACCTTCACAACATTGTTCTCAAAACCGCGGGACTGGGCGACTTAGTGAGAGAAGCGCTTTCCTCTGCTCACATCGAGTACGCATTTATCTTCGGCTCCCTTGCCGCTCAGACCGAACGCGCCGAAAGTGACTTGGACCTGATGATCATCGGCTCGGTTACCCATCGTGACCTAGCGTCGCCTCTTCGGGCCCTCACGGACAAGCTTGGCCGGGAAATCAATCCCCATTTCCTTACGGTCGAGGAACTGACCCGTCGACTCGTTGCTCGCGATCATTTCCTCCGTGACGTAATCTCTAAACCGAAACTCTTCATCATAGGAGACGAACATGGATTTGCAGCAATGGTTGAAAAACACATGGCTCAGGCCGCATCAGACAAGTCCCGAGGAGATCCGATCGCTCTGGGCAATGGTTGATCGCAATCTGGCTGACGCCGCGTCGGACTCCATCTCAGTTGATAACCAGTATAACCTCGCGTACCGGGCTGCGCTGATGCTCTGCACCGTCCTGCTTTACGCCGAAGGCTACGCCTCGGGTAAGGGCCAGGGCTCGCATGTACGGCCGATCAATGCTTTGCCTCTGATTCTTGGCGAAGCACACCGCAAGAACGCCGATTACCTCGACGGTTGCCGCGGCAAGCGGAACCGACTGGAATACGAATATATCGGCGCGACAACACCCGAGGATGTCGTTGCCTTGCTCGAATACGGCCACGAGTTGAGGGCAACGGTACTGGCATGGCTTAAGGAAAAGCATCCGAAGCTTGTGCCGCCGGCATGATTAGCGGCCAGCCGCGGGCCAATAAAACTGTAATCGTCTGTTGGATGCTCACTTTGATCTGGTTCATTACCCCAAAGGCGAAGTCATCTTCGCCCTCGGCGTAAACCTCTCAAAGTGGCTGGTTTTGACCTGACCCTACCTGGCTGGTTTTACCCGACCCGTGACAACAAGATAAGCGGGATGCTGTTTTTCCATCCTGAAGAGGTGCGGCACTGCATCTTCGGGGGCACGCTCATCGAAGTGGCCGCCTAGGCTCCCCCGATTGTATAGAAAACACAGGGGGCCGCGAATTAGGCCACGAATATCATTTGCTAGAAATCTGCTGGAAATCCGGCATTCGGGCTCATTAATCAGCGATGGATTGCAGAATTCCGCGCATTGCATTCTGCTTAATCACAAGGATATAGAGTGAAGCACTGGATTGACAATTGTCGGCGTAGCCGCAACGACCCGGCCGTCAATCCGGCGTCATCGGCTTGCCGCCGGCCAGGGCCGAGCGATGACAGGCGTCCATGACCTGCTGCGTCTTCAACGCTATGTCTGGCCAGAAGGCGGAAGGCTTGCCGCCCAGGGCGAGGTCGGCGAACGCCCGGACCATCCGGGTCTCCTGGGCTGTCGGGTGATGCATGGCGTGCTCCGAAATTGTGATCCGGCGGCCATTGGCCGTGTAGGCGAGTTCCTCGCCCGCGCGCAATCCGACGAAATCGTCAAGGGTTAGGCCGCCCTTCTCACCGTCAAGGTGCGCCCATTGATGGAGCTCGGAGACGAACGAGCAGTAGAATCCGGCGGAAAGCCCGTCATCGAAGAAAAGCTCACCTGAAAACTCCGTCGGCACCGGGTCAGGGCTGTCGACGCGTCCGATCTGTCCAATAAGGCGTCCGGTGACCGTGCGCGGAAGGCGCCAGTCGGCGGCCCAAAGGGAGAGACGGATGCAGTACCAGCCGAGGTCGCCGAGACACCCGAAGGGCTCAAGCGTGCTGTGGGCGCGGATATTGTTGCTGAAGAAATCCGGGTTCGCGCGAAAACTGAAGGCGCTCGACACGCGCCGCAAACGGCCGACCGTGCTTCCATCGTCGAGCGTCGAGCGCATCGACGTCATCCGGGAGGAGTGCATGAACATGACCCCATCCATGAACTGCACATTGTTCTGTCGGCACGCGGACACGACCTCCCGCAAATTCGCCGCACTTGTGGCGCAGGGTTTTTCCGACAGAACGTGCTTTCCCGCCGCGGCGGCCCGCAGGAGCCATTCCTTGCGAAGCCCGGTGGGAAGCGGGACATAGACCGCGTCAACGTCCGGGGACGCGATCAATTCCTCATAGCCGCCGATGGGACGCGGCGGCGGATCGAACGGCGCTGTCGCCTGGCACTCGGAGATGAATTTTTTGGCGGAGTTGATGTCCCGGCTGGCGACGGCGACGACGATCCCGTTGCCGGAATTGCGGATCGCCTGCCAATTCTTCCGGGCAATGCCGGCTGTGCTGAGAATTCCCCAGCGGAGGAGAGAGGAAGCCATGTTTTTTTGAGGTTTCACCCAACCCTTATGCGGGTGGGACGCGCGCGCAAAGTGAAAGAATTCATTCCCGGAACTATTTCTTCGATGAATTCCGTTCCTGCGGCCGCGGCCTTCGCGCGACCAAAGGTCCCTACTTTTGCAGCCAGCCGTTCGCCTGCAGCCAAATCTCGCAAAGCTTGGGCCAGTCCGAGATCGCGCCATGGCCGGGACTCATGCCAAAGCCATGCGGACCCTTTGCATAGAGGTGAAGCTCGGCCGGCACGCCCGCCTTGCGCAGAGCCTGGTAGAACATGAGGCTGTTTTCGACCGGCACAGTGCGGTCTTCCTCGCCCTGCACGATGAAGGCGGGCGGCGTGTCCTTTGTGACCTGGAGTTCCAGCGAAAGGTGCCGGACCAGCTCGGGCGGCGGATTCTCGCCGAGGAGGGCTATCCGGGAGCCCATGTGAGCGAACGGGATTTGCAGGGTGATCACCGGGTAGATCAGCATGACAAAGTCCGGCCGCGCGCTGATTGCATCGAGCGGCGCGCCTGTGCGCCCTTCGGGCGCGTCGAAGAGCGTCGCGGCGCTCGCGGCCAAGTGACCGCCGGCCGAAAACCCGAGGACGCCTATGCGGTCCGGGCGCACTCCGAATTCCCCGGCGCGGGATCGCACGAGCCGGATGGCCCGGAGGATGTCGCGAAGCGGAGCCGGGTGGCCGTATTCCTGCAGCCTGTATTTCAGAACGAATGAGGTGACCCCGAGGGATGCAAACCACTGCGCCGGCACCACGCCCTCATGGTCGGCGGAAAGGCGCACATAGCCGCCGCCCGGGCAGACGATGACGGCCGTGCCGTTGGCCTTTCCGGCGGGGGGTGGAAATTCGGCAAGCGTGGGGTGGTTCACGTTCGAGACGCGCCCCCCTTCAAAGGCTTTTTCCGGACCCGCGTTCGCGTGAAGCCCGGGGACGCCCTCGGGCCAGATCTCGATTATGGCGGGATTCTCGGCATGAACGGGGGGCAAGAGCGCGGGGGCGAGGAGCGAAGCGCAAAAGAGGCGGATAAATCTTGAGAAGGTCATGGATTGGGCAGGGAGGCGAAAGGCATGATCCGGGCAACGCACCATTTGGCGTTTTCAGGCCCTACTTCAGGGCTTTGGCGCGGTCCGTCACGGTCGCAAGGACTTTCTCCGCGGCGGCGCGGTCCCCGGCCGGGATTGTCAGGGCGACGTGCCGGAGGCTCTTCTCGTAATCGTGGTTTGCCTTGGCCCACGCGGTGCGGCCCTTCGGCGCAAGGACGGTCACATGCTGCCGGCGGTCCTCGGGACTGGCGCGATCCACGATCCAGCCGTCGCGGGCCATTCTCTTGAGAAGCCCGGTGACATTGGACGGATCCACGACCAGCGCTTCCGCAAGGTCCGAGGCGCGCATGCCATCCGGCTGGTCCGACAGCAGGTTCAGCACGTTGAATTGCGCAGGGGTCAGCCCGTGCGGCGCGAACACGCGCTTGGCGGCCTTTTCAAGGGTGCCGGCCGTCGAAACGATCCGAAGGGCAAGGTGCACGCAAAGGAGTGAATCCAAAAGTCATTGATTTGTCAATTATATGGTTGACATGTCAACTACAAGTGTCACATTCACTCCATGAGCAGATTTCCGTCGCTTCATGAGATCGGGGGAAATTTGGCCGCCACGGCGCGCCGTTTTGCGCCGGTCGTGGCGGCGGCCCTTTGCGGCACGGCATGCTCAATGGCGTGGGTGGCGCAGCGCTCGCCGGAGCCCGCGACGGTCGCCGCCGGATTCTCCTCGGCGATGATGGCCCTCGCGCTGGCGGTTCCAATGCTGTTCGGGCTCTGCCTGTACCGGGAGCGTTTTCCGGGCATCGGAGGAAACGTCCTTCTGGCGATCGGCGCGGGTCTTGTGCCCGCTTATTTTGCGGCGCTTCGCTCCATGCAGGTGCCGCTGCCCATGATGCATGTGCAGCGCTTCGTCATGCTGTGGGCGGGCGCCCATTTTGGGGTGGCCGTGATCCCCTACGTCGCACGTCCCGGATCGCTGGGGTTTTGGCGGTTCAACGAACGGCTGTTTCTGCGCTTCCTGCTTGGGGCGCTCTATGCGGGCGTCCTTTATGCGGGCCTTGCGCTCGCGCTTCTCAGCCTGGACAAGCTGCTCAACCTCGACATTTCGGGAAAGGCGTACGCGGACCTCGCGATCTTCCTGGCGGGGACTTTTCACCCCATTTTCTTCCTGGCCGGAGTTCCCGGGAATCTCGGCGCGCTTGAGGGGGAGGCTCCCCATCCGGCGGGGCTTCGCCGGTTCGTGCAATTCGTCCTTTTGCCGCTCGTCGGGGTGTATCTCGGGATACTTTACCTTTACGCGGCAAAGATCGCCGCGACCTGTCGCCTGCCGAACGGATGGCTGGCGCGCCCCGTCCTTATTCTGGCCGTGATTGGAATCCTTTCCGCGCTCCTGCTCGAGCCGGTCGAACGGAGTCCGGAATTCCGCTGGGCGGCGGCGTTCCGCCGCTGGTTTTACCGCCTGCTTCTTCCCCTGATGCCGCTGCTGTTCCTTTCGATCGGCCGGCGTATTCACGACTACGGGGTGACCGAAGGACGATATCTGGCGGCCGTTCTCGCCGTTTGGCTGACCGTGATGGCATGCCTGTTCTCCCGGGCCCGGGGCGCATCGATCAAGGTGATTCCATCGTCGCTTGCGATCCTGTCGGTCCTGATGGCATTCGGGCCCTGGGGCGCATTTTCCATTTCCTACCGCAGCCAATGGTCCCGGCTGGCCGCGGAGCTGGATCAAATGGGCATCATCAAGCAGGGACGCGCCGTCCCGCAGCCGCAGAAGATCGAGCTGCAAAAGCGCCAGCACCTGGCTTCAATGGTCAATTATCTGCTCAAGGTTCATGATCGAGCGGCCGTTGATTCATTGATGGAAAAGGTGCCGGCGTGGCAGCCTTACCGCCGCGGCGGAGAGATTCCCTACCCTTATGCCCTCGGCGCGGGAGATGCCTTCCTGAGTGCGCTGCAAATCGAAGGCGGGACTGGTTCAGTGGGGCGCTATTTCCATATCGCACTTGCCCCGACCGGCGTGATCTCCACCCCGGCCGGCGCCCAGGTGTCGTACCATTCCATCAGCCGCCTTACCCCCGAAGCCCGCAAGGCGGCATTTACCCTGCTGCCCGGCGGTTCATTGCGGATCGATCCGACCGGAGGCCCCGCGAAGATGCGGCTGATTGACGGAGCGGAAAGACAATGGATCGACTGGGCGGTCGTCATCGATCCCCTGGCCAGCGAGGCGGTCAAGACCGGCGCCGTCGGGGCGGCGTCCACGATCTCGCGAGGTCTTGATCAGCTGACGTTGCAGCGGACGATCGGCGGGCATGCCGTGAAGTTCGTGGTGACGGATGTCCAGGGAGTGACGGGCGAAGGGGCGCAGATCACGCTCAATCAAATCCAGTTTCTGGCAATCGTCACAGCCGCCGGCGAAGGCCCGCCCTGACCGCCCCTGCGCGGTTTGCCTGGGTGAGTTCAGGCGCGCGCGACGCGCGTCCGATTCACGATCGAGACAAGCTCGGCGAAGTCCTCGTCTCGACTCCGGCTTGCAATGCGGTAATCGAACTTGAAGGCCTCGCGCAGCTCGTTTTCCGCGGTGTGCATGCGCCGCGCAATCTCCTCTTCGTCGTCCTGGCCGCGCGTTCGCATGCGCGCGAGCAGCCGCTCGTAGTCGACGACGATGAATACGGTGAGAAGGGCGCCTGCAAGGAGGGGGTTGGAAACCGCGGTGCGACGGAAGCTCTCGACCCCCTGCACATCGACGCTCATGACGAGGTCCCTGCCCTGCTCCAGCGGAGTCAGAACGCTCGCCTTCAGGGTTCCATACCGCTTCCGGCCGTGCACCCAGGCCCATTCGAGAAAGTCTCCCCGGGCCACGCGGGCGTCGAACTCATCTGCCGAAAAGAAGTGATAGTGAACGCCGTTGACCTCGCCTTCGCGGGGGGAGCGCGTTGTCGTCGTTATGGCCCGCGAAAACCCCATTCCAGCCTGGACGAGCCGGTCGCACAGCGTGCTCTTGCCGGAGCCGGCAGGGCCGGCGAGGATCAGGAGCAGCGGCTTGGCGGCCATGCGGTCAGTAGGTGAAGGCAACCGCGGTGAGGAGGAAACCGTAGGCGGCAAGCGCACCGCCCACCGCGCGGGTTCTTTCCCGTCGCGCCAGCAGCCACTCGAGAAAATCGCGCATGCGCCAGGGCTGGGCGCCGAGCCAGATGGCGAAGACGATGCAGACATACACAAATGCCTTCTGGAAATAGATCAGCGGGTGATCGTAGTTCATGTATCCGGCCGCCAGAAGAGGCGCGGCCGCGAGCAGGACAAGAATGCACACGCCGCGGACCGCCAGGAAATCAGGCACGCATTTGAACGCCATGACAGCGATTGTCGCGAAAACGATGAACAGGATGACCCGATAGTCGCCGAAATCCGCCGGCGACAGGTGCCAGACATTGTAAAGAAATCCGAGCGATCCGGCGCCAAACAGCACGTTCGCCGCGGAGGTGGAGCGCGGAAAAACCCTGAGCGCGGCGATGAAGCCGGCGTGCAGGATGGCAAGGGGCAGACCGGCTGCCACAAGCAGAAGCCCGGGAATGAGGATGGCGATGGTCAGAGGCACGTGTTGGTGAAAAGGGGAAGGATGTGCGAGTCGGGAAACGGTGTCCAGTTCGCCTTCGTCAAACCCGGATTTCGCCGTAAAGCGTGCTCACCGAGACGCGGGTGATCTCCAGGGGAAGAAGAGAGCCGACAAGCCTGGGCGTCGCTTCAAAAACAGCCACCCGATTGCCCCGGGTGCGGCCGGTAAAGTGGCGGCCGGTCTTGTCCCGGCCCTCAACGAGGACTTCCTGGGTTGTTCCCAAAAGGGCCTGGTTGCGCCGGATCGAATTCTGCTGGAGAAGCGCGAGCAGCTCCCGGTTGCGCTCCTCCTTGACGGCTGCCGGCACCTGGGCCATTGCCGCCGCGGGAGTGCCGGTCCGGATGGAATACTTGAAAACATAGGCCATGTCGTAGTTCACGGCCTCGAACAGGGAGCGCGTGTCCATGAAATCCCCGTCCGTTTCGCCCGGGAATCCGACGATGATATCCGTCGAAAGATACATGTCCGGCCGCACGGCGCGGAGCGCCTGCACGGTTTCGAAATAGCGCTCGCGGGTGTAGGGGCGGTTCATCAGCCGGAGTATCCGGTTGCTGCCCGATTGCAGGGGAAGGTGCACGTATTCGCAAAGCTTCGGAAGGCGCCTGTACGCGTCGACGAGGTCCTGCTTGAACCCGCGCGGGTGGGGCGAGGTGAAGCGGATCCGCTCCAGGCCGTCGATGGCATGAATCCTTTCAAGAAGGCGGACGAAAGGAGAGATCGCCCCGCGGTGCGCGGGGTCCCGCCGCCCGTAGCTTGTGACAATCTGACCGAGAAGAGTGACTTCACGGACGCCGTTTTCCACGAGCGAGCGGCACTCGGCGACGATGTCGTCCATGGGACGGGAGCGCTCGTCGCCGCGAGTCTTTGGGACGATGCAGAAGGAGCAGGCCATGTCGCAGCCCTGCTGGATTGACACGAAGGCGCACACCCGCCGTGCGGAGGTTTCGAGATGTTCCCGGATCGTGTCCTGCGATCCCGGTTCCTCGCCGATGTCGACGATCGTGTCGCCGACCAGGACTCCCGCCTCGCGCACGGCGCGGAGATTGTCGAGATAGTCGGGGACGTGATGGAATTTCTGCGTGCCGACAATCAGGTCGATGTCGGGAAGGCGCTCGAGAAGCCCGGCGCCCCGGTTTTGCGCCATGCAGCCGAGGATTCCCAGCACGAATTCCGGGTTCTGCCGCTTGCGCGACTGGAGCTGGGCGGCCTTGCCGATGGCCTTCTGCTCCGCGGCGTCCCGGACGCTGCAGGTGTTCAGGAGCAGGATGTCGCACTCCTCCTCTGATTCCACGATCCGGTATCCGCGCGCCCGCAGCATCGCCGCGACCGCCTCGCTGTCGCGTTCGTTCATCTGGCAGCCGTAGGTTTTGATGTAGACCCGGTTCACAGGAAAAAAAGGTCAGTTCCCGGGAATGCGGGTTCCCCGGGAAAGGGAGGCTCCCCTTCCCTGGCTGATCAGCTGCTGCAGCTGGCGATTGGATTGCTGCAACTGCTGGAGATTCTGGAGCGCCTGCATCTGCGCGGGAGCGAGGACGGCCTGGGCCCTGGCCAGGGTGTCAGCGGTGATCGAGCTCCCGCCTTTTTCGTTGGTTTGCGCCACGATTTGCGTCACTTGGTCCCGTTGGGCATCGGTCAGCGGGGCGTCGGTTAGGCTCAGGTCCTGCGCGAGCTGGTTGACGACCCCACGCTGGCCCTGGGCCTGCTGAAACGACTGGAATTGGGCGTACGTGTCGGCGCCAAACGCAGACTGGATCTGGCTGTCGACCTCGATCTGGGCGCTGCTCACCATCTGCCGGAATTCCTCCGGGTCCTGCATGGGATTAATGCCCTGCTGGGTGGCGGCAACAAGCACGTCGTTGGCCGCATTCTGCCGCTCGATCATCAATTGCGTGAATTGCGCGATCTGGTCCGGTGTCAGGTGGGCGCTTTTGAAGAAGCCGCTGTACTGGCGCTTGATGTTGGCTGTGCGCTGAAGATCCATCAGCCGGCGGATCTCCGGATCGTCCAGCCGGTTGAGCCACTCGGCTGCCGCATCTCCCAGGGTCCTGTTGTCGCTGCTGACTCGGTCGGATGCGCCTGCCAGGGCCGCGCCGGCCGAGGCGGCCGCCCGCGATGAAAGCTGGGCCTCGAGTTCGTGCACCTTCTTGGCGTTGTCCCAGGCCGCCTTTTGGAGACTGGCGCGCTCTTCGGAGGTCACCCCGTTGGCGCGCAGGTCCTGGATGACCTGGCGCTCATGCCATTCCAACAGTAAGGCCCCCAGGGCAAAGGCTGCGAGAACGCCGGCCAAAATGCGTGTCATGGATTTCATGGAACCGGGGGAAGACTAGCAGGCTTTTGAAAAACTACGATGGCTCATCGGAGTTTTTCAAAAGCCTGCTAGGTTTCCTTGCGAAGGATTTCCAATGGTGAAAGCCGGGAGGCTCCCCGGTCGGCGAGGATGCCCGTCGCCACCGTCACCGCGACGATGGCCGCCGCGGCCAGGGCGACCTCGCCCGCGCCGCCTCCAGGCGGGAACTTGAACAGGAAATGAGCCAGGAGCGCGTTGGCCGTCTCCGCCAGTCCGCACCCTAGAATCCCGGCGAGGATTCCTATCGCGGAATACTCGGTCAGCTGCACCCAGCGCAGCTGGCCGCGGGTCGCGCCCATGGCCCGGAGCAAGACCGACTCGCGGGCCCTCTGGTGGCGCCCGGCTACGATTGCGGAGGCCAGGATCACGATGCCCGTGCCCAGCGTCACCGAGGCGATGAGGTCGATGAGAACGGCAATTCGGGTAAAAACCCGGTCGATGGTTTGGACCAGCACTGCGATATCGTAGTCCTGGACCTTTGGGAAGAGCTGCCCGAGGTCCTGTTCCAGCCGCGCGGTGTCGCCGGGACTGGGCGAGCGCAGATAGAGCCCGATCTTCTTCGGCGCGGCGTCCAGGGCTCCTTCCGGAAATACAACAGGGAAATAGGGCTCGATGTGCAGGCCTTCCTGGACGCGCACCGTCGCGATGAGGGTGCGGATCGGCACGCCATCGATATCCCAGACCGCCTCGTCGCCGAGCTTCAACTTCGGATCCCGCTGGGTCATCCATCGCGCTATGGCGATCGGGATGACCGGGGTCCCCGGCTTCACCCGGCCAATGAATTCCCCCTCGGTTACCTTGTCTGATGGCAGCAGGGCTTCCCGGTAGGTGGCCCCGATATGAAACTTGGACATCGGCTCTCCCCTGCGGCTCCTGTCGGTTGATTTCGGTTCGCGGCCGTTGACCGTCGTCAGGTCCATCTCGACAACCGGAATAGCCTCGACCAGGCGCTGACCGTGGGCCTGGGCCAGCTTGACGACGCCCGCTTCATCCGGTTCTGCGACGTTGAACACGATGAGGTTTGGGGTGCTATCGCCGGAGAAATGCGCCAGCAGCGTATAACGAACCAGATAGACCGTGAGGACGACGAACAACCCCATGCCCAGCGACAGGAGGAGCAGAAGCGTCCGATTGCGCGGGCGGTGAAGATTCGCAAAACCCTGGCGCACGACGAATGGAGCAGCTCCCGGCAGTCCGCGCCTTGAGACGAGCGACAACAGCGCCGCCATTCCCGCGAAAATTCCGAATGCCACAGCCAGCGCCGCCAGGAACGAAAAAGCCACGCCCCACATCCGGGTCTGGTCGTAGGCGAAAAAGAGGCTTCCCGTCGCGATCAGGGCCCAGACCACCAGTCGCATCGGGTCCCGTGCAGTCGTTTCGGCGGCCTCGGAACGCAGGGCGGCCAGTGGCGGGACGCGGCGCACGGCAAGAAGAGGCAGCAGGGCGAAGATCAGGCACAGGACAAAGCCGGTGGCCATGCCCGAAAGCACCGGCGGCCATGAAAAAAATATCTGAACGTCGCCGGGCAGAAGATCCCTCGTGAGGGCCGGAAGGGCGAACTGGGTGCCAAGCCCGAGCGCCGCGCCGCCGATTGCGCCGCACACCCCCAGGAGCGCAGCCTGGCAAAGATAGATCGCCATGCTGACCCCGCCGTTGGCGCCCAAACAGCGCAGAATCGCGATCCGGATCAGCCGCTCCTGAACGTAGACACTCAAAGCGCTGGCGATTCCGATTCCGCCGAGCAGCAGGCCGACGAATACGACCATGGAGACGAAGCGGCTTCCATTGACGATCGCCTCGTCGATGTCCTTTTCGAGCTGCTGGGCGGTCATCACAACCGGGTAGGCGGTGGCGAAACGACTCTTGAGCTCATCGGCGATTGCCTTCGGATCCGCGGCGGAAGGAAGGCGGATATACATGCGGTAGTTCCCGTGGTTGGCGGGTTTGCCCGCGGGCACGTCGGGGACCGCCCCCTGCCACGGGACGAAGACCCGGCCTTGGAGCGACAGAACCAGCGAGGATTCGCCGGGGAAGTCCCGGATGATCCCGGCGACTTTGTAGTCGCCGCAGCTGAGCTTTATCGAATCGCCAATCGCAATGTTAAACTGCCCGGCCACCTGGGGATCGAGCAGAGCCACCCGTTCGCCGCGCCGCAGACGGGCGACGGCATCTGGATTCGCCGAGTCAAACTTCAGATCGGAAGAGCACACGTCTGAACTCCAGTCACTGACCAATCTCGT
>OCTA010000542.1_pt1 | contig 34892 bp, 31 predicted proteins | sample 1538991 | NCBI WGS metagenome assembly OCTA01 (sample SAMEA3539302, study PRJEB22396) | soil metagenome | biome: tundra; feature: field; material: soil | place: USA | collected 2010-05 | depth 0.15 m | reverse complement strand
TTTCGTCCCGGCTGCGCCGGGGATACGACAGAGCGCCTCGCGGCGCACGAGGGCCTGATGGCCACCACTACCGACCCGGTCGCTGGCGTCCAGATGATCGCGCTGAGCGAGATCCGCCACGACCAGAACGTCCGACAGGAGATCCTGGCCGAGGAGGTCGACGCGCTCGCGCAATCGATCGCGCTGCTCGGACAGCTGACGCCGGTGAGCGTTCGACCCGACGAGAGCAACGGGTATGTGCTGATCGCGGGGCACAAGCGCTACGCCGCCCTCGCGCAGCTCGGCCACACGCAGATCCGTGCGGAGATTCGCCCGGATGCTGAGAGCGAGGCGTGCGAGAGGGCGGCCGAGAACATCGTTCGTTCTTCACTGAACCCGTAAGAGGCGATCGCTGTCAAAGCGATGCTCGACCGCGGGCTGACCGAGGACGGCGCCGCGCAGGCGCTCGGCTGGCCCAAGCAGCGCGTCACCGCGCGCGTGAAGCTGCTCGAGCTGCCCGAGCAAGCGCAGCAGCTCACCGGCCAGGGCGTGATCCCGCTCTCCGCCGTCGAGCAGCTGCGCAGCATCGGCCAGGTCAGCCCGGAGCTGCTCGAAGCCGTGATCGCCTACCTGGGCGACGGCAACGAATGGGCGGCCGAGCGCCTGGCCCGCGAGCCGGGGTGGGTGATCGACTCCGCGCTCCGCAGCGGCTCAAGCAAGGTGTTCGCTGCCCATCTGACCCAGCTCGACTCGTACGAGGTCGCCGATCTGCGGCTCGGGAAGAAGACCGAGGCGTTGCTCGACGAGGCCGCCACGCTCCACAAGCAGCTGGACCGGTACGCGTACGGCGCGCCGGCGGTCCGGTTCGCCGAGAGCGACGTCGATCAGGCCCGCGCCGCTGGCGTGCTCGTCGAGTTCGAGAACGCCAGGCCGATCATCGTCGACCGGTCGCTGTACCGCGAGCTGTCCAAGCAGTCGATCAAGCGCACCGTCGAGGACTTGCGCGCACGGGTGGCCGAGGTCGCGCAGGAACGCAAGGCCGCCAAGGCGTCCGGGCGGCCGGTCGATCCGGAGGCCGAGGCGCGGCGGGAGCGCGGGCGCGAGGTACGCGCGATCGCTGAGCAGGCGCACGGTGCGAACCTCGATCTCGGCTGGGGACTGATGAACGGCCTGGCGACGGTCGACCCGGCAGACATGGCCGTGGTTATCTGGCGTCGCCGAGGCGCGTCACCGACGTCGCTGAACCTTTCCTCGCCGGCATCATCCGAGGCGTTATCTGCCGTTCGTCTTCCGTGTCGTCCGCGTCCTTGGAGCGGAGGCTGTCGGATCTCGATCATTCCGCAGCGGAACGTATCCTCCTCCGCCGCGGCGCGCTGCCCGCCCTGAGAGCGCGCAGCAGTGAAACGTTGCCCGGGGGATTCAGGCCCAGCGGAACGAGCGCGTGCAACTCCTCGATCTCGGGTGCCGCACGGAGCAGGACAGCGAGGTGCGGGTGGCGTGGAAGTTGTACCACCAGTACGCCGTGCCGGACCTGAGATAGTCCCAGATCGTTCCGGCCGCGTTATAGGAGCTGCCGCCGGCGGTCCAGTTGAGACGGCAACTCGCCTTCGTGCTGCTCACCCGGCTGCACCGCCCGTTCAAGCGCGGGTGCCGGTGCGTTTTGGTTGCGACCATCCTCCCGGCCAGCGACTTCGCCAGCGATGCAGTCATCAGCGGGGGCTTTGGAGTCGGAGTCGGCGTTGGCGTCGGAGTCGGTTGCGGAGGCGGAGGCGGAGGCGGAGGCGGAGGCGGAGGCGGAGGCGGAGGCGGAGGCGCCGTGACGTGCAGCGTGTAGACCGGGCTAGCGACCAACCTGCACACCGACGGATAGGTGCTCGTGTCGAGGTAGTTCCCCATGGCCTGCCAGTAGTACGTCCCCGGGACGTTCGTCCACCAGTTTGCTGTCCCCCCATTCGAGACGCCCGAGTAGTAGCCGAAGTTTGTGAAACTCTCCAACAGGCCGAAGAAGTCCGCCTGGTAGAGGTCGCTCAGGACGCCGGTGTTCCCCATCACGTCCTGCGTCGAGACGCGGACGGAAAGGTCGACGCCATGTAACGACGAGATGACTATGAACGGTGCGCGCGAGGGAGCCTGCGTAAGGCTTGCGCCGTCGCCCGGCGACACGGAGGAGACCGGCAAGGGCGTGTCGTAGATCTGGTTGGAGCAGTCGGCCTCTGCCGGGGCAGATGCACAGAGCGTCGCCACGGCCGTTATGAAGAGGGCGATGATCGGACGGAGTAGTTTGCTCACGGGTGAGGGCGTCGCAGACGAGATCGGAGCGCCTTGGAGGGATCTCGCGTCACTCATGTAGCCGGACAGTCTGAACGCTAGTGCTGTGACCGGCGGAAGACAAGTACGTTTTGCAACAAATATGTCAGTCGTCTCCTGCTTGAGACGCCGTCACTGCTGCTTTGGGCTAGATCCGGCAGTGTGGGGCCGCTCCCCCCGAGGATTCGTGAGGCCGCCGGTTCGGACGCGGCCGCAGCTGTCAGGCCGGGAGACCGGGGGTCGATAATCCCTGTCGGAGGGAGCTGGATGGAGGCGGGCGCGGTGCTGTCCGCCGCGCGATTTACCGTGGGTTGTGATGTCGGCTGCGCAGGGCAGCTGTCGGGTTCAGCGGGTCGTGGAGCGCGGCCGCGAGTCGTGGACGGTGATCGGCGCCGACTGTCGGCCGGTGGAGCCGGTTGAGGCGTTTCTGCGTTGGCTGACGGACACGGAGCGCTCGCCGAACACGGTCCGGGCGTACGCCGGTGATCTGCGCCAGTTCTGGGAGTTCCTGGACGTCCGCGGCTATGAGTGGGCGAATCTCGGGGTCGAGGAGCTGGGGGATTTCGCGAGCTGGCTGCGCAGCCCAGCCCACAATGTGGTCGTCCTGCCGGGTGGTGCGTCGGCGCGGGGCGCGTCGACGGTGAACCGCAAGCTCGCGGCGGTCGCGGCGTTCTACGACTTTCATCACCGGCAGAGCGGGGTGCTGGTCGCGGAGCGGCTGCATCCGCCTTGGCATCGGTCGGGTCGTGGGTCGTTCAAGCCGATGCTGCAGGGGTTCGCGCCGTTGCGGGCACGGGGCCGGCCGGGTCGTCTGCCGGAGCGGCGCCGTCTGCCGCAGGTGCTGGCGCTGTCGCAGGTCGAGGCGATCCTGCGCGCGCAGCGGCGGGTGCGCGACCGGTTCTTGTTCGCCCTGCTCTTCCAGACCGGGATGCGGGTCGGGCAGGCCTTGGGCTGCGGCATGGGGATGTCGTGACGTGGGAGAACCGGATCGAGATCGTCTCCCGCGAGGACAACGCGAACGGTGCTCGCGGGAAGGGCGGGGCGGGGAGCGTCCCGGTCGGCGCCGAGTTGATGCGTCTCTACGCGCAGTACATGCACGTCGAGTACGGCTCGCTGGATTCGGACTACGTGTTCGTGAACTTGTGGGGCGGCCGGGTCGGGCGACCGATGACCTACGCGACGGTCAACGACGTTGTGCTGCGCACACGACGGGACGTCGGGTTTCGGTTCACGCCGCATTGGTTTCGGCATACGTACGCGACGCTTGCTCGCCGCAACGGCGTGCCGATCGATGTGATCAGCCAGCTGATCACGCACCGCTCGGCCCAGACGACGCAGCAGACCTACACCCACCTCGACGTTGAGGATCTACGGAGTGAGCTGCAGCGCGCCGGCGTGCTCGGGATGGTCGAGGACCTATTGTGAGCGCGTCGCGCCCGCTCACGGTCGCGGCGCCGGAGCGGCCGGTGTCATGGCGTGCGGCGCTCGAGGCGGCGGTCCGCGACGAGTTTCGAGGAACGCCGCTGGTGCCGCCCCCGGGAAGCTCGCTGCTGCCGGCGGCGTGCGCGGTGCCCGGGTGCGTTCGGACCGGGTTCACGGCGCCGTGGGGCCGGTTCCAGGCTCGCTTGTGCCATGGGCACGCTGATCGGTGGATCGCCGACGGCCGGCCGGCCGACAGCGCCGGCTGGGTTGCGGCGCAGACGGCGCTGCTGGTGATTTCGGTGGTACGTAACCAGCTGGCGCCACAGAAGATCTTCTTCCCCAAGCCGGCGGAGTACGCCAGCCTCAAGCCGTACGCCGGCCAGCAGGTGGTCAACGGCACGCAGGCGAAGCTGTACGCCAACGACCAGCTCGGTCCTGACCTCAACAAGGTCGCGGGCGGGAAGACCTATTCCCAGGTGAGCGCGGAGTGGATCGCGGGCGGCATGAAGAGCGCGACCCTCGCCTCGCAGCGTACGACCCTGTTCACGGGAGAGACGCTGAAGGGCCTGCTGCTCAACGCTTGGGGATGGGCACAGATCGGCAGCATCGCGATCCTGGCCGGGATCCTGCTGATCGTATTTGGAGGAATCCTGTTCACGCTGCCGGTGCTGAACTGGCTGCTGAACCTCAGGCCTGAGTTGGAAACAACCAAGTCGCAGCGGATTCCGCAGGCACTTCCGGACGCCGCGACAAGCTAGACGGTACAGCTAACAAGACGAACCGCTCGACACTCCGGGGCGCCAAGCGTCCCGGAGTGTTCGCGTTAACAGGACCGCGGGTAGCAGCGCCTCGATGACGAGAACCACCTTCCACGAGATCTCGGTGCGGTCGCATAAGACGTCGCGCTGGCGGCCCTGTCGGGCGGAAGCCGAGTGGCAATGCACCCAGCGCTTGAATCGAGCACACCGCCTGCCGGCAAGCTCACCGACAAAGCGATCCGACGCGGCGTGTTCAGAACCGTCCCGGACCTGATCGACGCGATCGATGCCTACCTCGCCGCAAACAACACACACCCCGAACCGTTCATCTGGACCGCTACCACCGAACAGATCCTCGCGAAGGTCCGCCGCGGACGCGTCACCCTCGATGCAATCACCAACTAAAACCGAGACACACGACTAGGTCGGCACCGCCCGCGCAGACTGCGGGGGTGTTCTTCGCGTCGAGGATTACAGCCTCGACGCGGGGCCCACAATCTGCGAGAGGAGCGCCGACCTAGCTTCGACGCGACAGCGACCGGTCCTCCCAACCCTTGCCCGCACCGCCCGCTCGCGGCTCTGAACAGCCTTTTGAGCTGAGGACATCTGGGCCTGACCTACGCCCCACCCGTGACGGCCCTGCGGCCGTGAGGCCTGGAGGCGGTAATGCGGGCCAGAACCTGCGGAGACACGACCCACACGTCGCCAATGCGATCGCGCGACGCGAAGCCGGGGACGGTGTTGCAGCAACGACGCTCGAGAAATAGGCTGGATCCCTTCCGTGGTGCCGGTTCCAGTCATCGAGGTCGACCTAGAGCTCGGCCGCATCGCTGAGGTGGTCAGCGGCATTCTCGGTCGCCGCCAGCAACGCAAACAGGACGTCCTCGCCGACCTAGAGGACGACCTGGAGGCAGTTGGGGTAATCGTCTCGAGGATGAATCGTTTGTATGTCGATCTGCTGGAGGAGGTTCAGTGGAATGCGATCGGCTCGGGCTCCGAGCTCGAGAACCGCGACGAATTCATCCAGCAGATCCATCACTTTCTCCACGAGGATGTTCTCGTGTCTCGCTTGATCGAACTCCGAGGTCGCATTCAGGCCGCTTCTCAGAGCCGCAGGTTTCGCTGGCGTAGATCCCGAGACATGGTTACTGGGCTCCGTGGCCTCGATCAGGCGATCTCCGCGTATTTGGGGTTTCTGGAGGCGGTCCAGAAGAACGAGATCCAGCGCGATTCGAACGAGATGCCGCTCTGGAACCTCTCAACCGTGCTGCGTCTCCTCGAGGCGGAGGAAAACCCAGCTGAGCTTTCGCTTCGTGAACTCTGTGAGGAAGCGATACGCAATCGCCGCATCGATCTTGTTCACGCAATTGACGACTTGCAGGGGCAAGCCGTCCAACACGTCCGAATCCGGCGGCTGTAATCGCAGGGCTGCGCGCTTGCAATCGCGCCGCGTGACAACGCACACTCGACGCTTCTTGCCAAGCCTCGGACGACCGTGCGTGGGCCCGCAAAGTTGATCCCGCCAACGGTCCGGCTCGACCAGTTCCGCCGCCAAGACCGCCTTGTCGCCGGACCGTTGCGGAAGCACTGCAAACGCGACGAGCCTCATCGATGCACTCCTTCGTGGGCGTTCGCGAACTATAGAACCGCGCCGCGGGGACAAAACGCCGATCTACCGGCCTTCTAGCGGCGGTGGAGCGTCTGGATCGGCAACCGAGCGCGTCTTGACCGATCGCCTCTCGCGTCAGTGCTTGCCGCGGCTGACGGTGAGCGCGACCTTGGTCCCCGGCTTGTGCTTGCTTCCGGCCTTCGGGGTGGTGAAAATGACCTTGCCCTTGCCCACTGTCGAGGATTTGTGCTTCGTGATCGTGCCGACAGAGCAATGGCCCTGCTTCAGCGCATGCTTCGCGGCCTCCAGAGTCTTGCCCCTGAGCTTCGGGACCAGACACTGAAGCGCCTTGTGCTTGTGTTCTTGGGGAGATGCGGCTTGAAGTTCAGCTAAACGTCGCCGTCGCGTACGGCTGACCGCTCATGACCATCGAGAGATCACTCAGCTCCGCTTCCCATTGTTCTCTGGCGCCGAGACCGCCGGGGAGGTAGTAGCCCCTCCCCAGCGGCGCTGCCCCGTCGTAGACGTCGACCGTGGCGGTGCCCGACAACTTCAGCCCGGCAGGTATCGGCTCCGGGGGGCTTACGGCAGTACCGGTTACACCTAGCTAGCTAGTGCCCGTGCCCGTGCCCGCCGCCAGCGGTCGCGAACTTGTAGATGGTGCTTGACGTGAATGTCTGTCCCGGGTCCAGCCGAGTCGTGGGGAAGGTCGACTCGTTGGGCGAGTCAGGATAGTGCTGTGTCTCCAGCGTGAACCCGTCGCTCTGGCGATAGGTATTGCCGCTGGGCCCGACGAGATCGCCGACCAGGAAGTTCCCGGAATAGAACTGCACGCCGGGCTCGGTTGTGTAGGTCGACAGCACGCGACCGCTGCTTGGATCCTCGGCCACCGCTGCCAGCTTCATCCCGGAGCCGTTGAGCACCCAGTTGTGGTCGAAGCCGTGCGCGAGGACCAACTGGTTGCCCTCGGGCGCGCCGGCGCTGTGGATGTCCCGGCCAATTGGCTTGAGCGTGCGGAAGTCGAACGGCGTGCCCGCCACCGGTACGATCTGACCCGTCGGAATCAGGTTCGCGTTGGTCGGCGTGAAGCTGTCGGCGTTGATCTGCAGCAGCTGGCCGAACACGTCGCCCGACCCCTCACCCGCCAGGTTGAAGTACGTGTGGTTGGTGAGGTTGATGACCGTTGACTTGGTCGTCGTCGCGCTGTAGTCGATATGCAGGGCATTGTCCTGGGTGAGCGTGTAGGTGACCACGTTGCTCACTTGTCCGGGAAAGCCGTTGTAGCCGTCAGGATCGGTGTAGGTCAGCTTCAGGGAAACGGAGTGCGGGCCGGCCGACGGGGTCGCGTTCCACACCTGCGTGTTGTACGCGTCTGGCCCGCCGTGCAGGGTGTTCGGGCCGTTGTTCTGCGGCAGGGTGTACACGGCGTCGAGCGCGAACTTTCCGTTCGCGATCCGGTTTGCGTAGCGCCCGATGATCGCGCCGAAGTAGGTGTCGCCCGAGCCGCCGGCGGGCGGATTGGTGAAGTCCGTCACGTAGCCCTGCAGGTCCGGGAAGCCGAGAGCGACGTCCTTGACGTGGCCGCGTCGATCCGGCACCCAGATCGACTGCACGACGCCGCCGTAGTTGGTGATCTTGACGGTCATCTGATGGGCGTTGGACAGCGTGTACAGACTCGCGGGCAGCGCTTGGTTGAGAGGTGGATGAGCGGGCACGGTGCCCCACGGCTGGCTCGTGATGCTCAGACCGCCGGCCCCATGGACCACTTTCTGAACGGAATGTGACCTCGATTTAGAACGGTGGTTGGAGCGGCTGGCGCGGGCGGATGCTCCGACGGCCAGCGCCGCCGCGACGGTGGCGGCCAGCACAAGGGCCAACACGACGCTCGCGGATCTCCGGGGGGAGTGTAAGGCGTGATGCATGGATGCTCCATCCTCTCTCGTGCTCGCCCGGCCAAAATCCGAGCAAGCGATATCCCATTTTTCGGCGCCCTCACGCCCGATGTGTTAACGCTAACACGCTGGCGCGGACACCGCGTATTTCTTGTCGAGAAGAGGGCGAGGATCAGGCGGCGCGACGGCTGATCCGGCGACGCAGCTGAAGAGACGGGTGGCCGGGTGACGACCAGCCGTCTCGCGAACGGTGCGTCAGGTGGCCGACCGGCCACCGTCGACAGACAGGACGATGCCCTGCACGAAGCTGGCCTGGTCGCTGGCCAAGTAAGTCGTGATGGCGGGCTCGCCACCGTCGGCTCGGTGAAATTGGGGTTGCGTGGCTCGCGTGCGGGGTCGGGGTGGGTGACGATCTGTGGGCCGCGCGCCGACGCCGACTTTTGCTTGGTGCTCTGAGCCCGTAAGTAAGTCTGGCGTGGGAGCTTTGGCCGGAACCCCGGACTGTTGCCTTGAGCACGCGCTACAGCATCGCTTGTAATGCGGAGCTCCCGCGGGCGGTGACCGTTGTCGATCTGACCGAAGGGAGCTGCTGATGGAACGGATCGTTGAGCGCCCCGGCGCGCTGGACGTACACCAGGCGAGCGTTACCGCGTGCGTTCGCGTTTGGCAGGAGCGCAAGCTCGAGGAGCACGTGGCGGAGTTCAGAACGACTGTCCATGGTCTGCTGGCGCTGCGGGACTGGCTGGAGGCGCTCGGGGTCAAGCAGGTCGTGATGGAGGCCACCGGTGTTTATTGGAAGCCGGTGTGGGCGATCCTGGAGGACCGGTTCGAGTTGATGCTGGTGAACGCCAGGCACGTCAAGCAGGTCCCCGGACGGAAAACGGATGTCAAGGACGCGCAATGGCTCTGCCAGCTGTTGGAGGCCGGTCTGTTGCGCGGGAGCTTGGTGCCGCCCAAGCCGATCCGCACGCTGCGCACCTCACGCGGTATCGCAAAACGCAGATCAACGACCGTTCGCGGGAGACCGCGAGGCTGCACAAGATCCTCGAGGACACCGGGATCAAGCTCGGCACTGTCGCGAGCAACATCATCGGCAAGTCCGGGCGGGACATGCTCGACGCGCTCGTGGCTGGCACGACCGACCCGGCCGTGCTCGCCGAGCTCGCGCGCGGGCACTTGCGCAAGAAGATCCCCGCGCTCAAGGAGGCGCTGGTGGGACGCTTCGAGGCCGAGCACGCGCTGGTGGTCGGGCAGATCCTCGCGCACATCGACTTCCTCGACGAGGCGATCGACCGGCTGTCTGACGCGATCGAGGAGCAGATCGCCCCGTTCGCCGCCCAGCGCGACCTGCTGATGACGATCCCCGGCGTCAGACAACGCGCCGCCGAGGTCCTGATCGCCGAGATCGGCGTCGACATGACCGCGTTCCCAACCCCCAAGCACCTCGCGTCATGGGCCGGCGTGTGCCCAGGCAACGACCAATCCGCCGGCAAACGCCGCTCCGGCAAAACCCGCAAAGGATCCAAATGGCTGCGCGCGACACTGACCGAATCCGCTAACGCCGCCGCCCGAACCAAGAACTCATACCTCGCCGCCCAATACCAGCGACTACGTGGCCGCCGCGGCCACTCCAAAGCCGTCACCGCCGTCGGCCACTCGATCCTCACCGCCGCCTGGCACATGCTCCAAACCGGCGAGCTATACCACGACCTCGGCGGCGACTACTTCACCCGCCAAAACCCCGACCGCCTCACCAAACGTCTGATCCGACAACTCGAAGCGCTCGGACACAACGTCACGATCCAACCCCAGGAGGCCGTCGCCTGACGGGGATTTCGCTACAGCGACTGCGGTGGCGATCTCCTCGGGCGCCGCGACGCGCCCGGCTGGTGCCATGGAGGCCAGCTGATCGAGTGCTTCCCCCTCGCTGGCTGCTGGTCCTGGTGCATTCCGACGGCGCGCGAGTCCGGTCGCAGAGCCTCCGATCGGCCCGGCGATGCATCGGGTTGCCGTACCCGCGGAATCACGAAACCAGGCATCTGGGACTCCCGGCTGAAAGTCCTCCTATCCGCCGAAAGATGTCATGTGCCGGTTGGCGTGACCCCGGCGGTGAAGGTGGCCGGCCCTCCACGTCGAACGGCATCAGAAGGCACGCGCGGATTGCAGCCGCGCGGCCGGCCATTCGATCAGGAGGTACCGACCGTGGTTCACGGTATGCGATGCCCTGCGCGCCTGGCTGCTGGTCGGCACGTGCTGGATGACGTGTGGGCTGTCGAAGGGGTGGTGGTCGCGTGACCCTTGTCATGGGGATAGATCAGCACCGGGCGCAGATCTCGGCGGAGTTCGTTCGACACCGTCACGGGCGAGGTGTTCCGTGCGCGGGTCGCGCCGGCCGACCGGGCCGGTGTCCGCAAGTTCCTGACCCGGTTCAAGAATGAGGATCTCAAGGTCGCGTTAGAGGCCACGACCGGCTGGCGGTTCCTGGCCGAGGAGCTCGAACGGGTTGGTGGCGAGGTGCACCTGGCGGAGGTGGTCCAGACCAGCGGTCTGAAGGGCCGCGGCAAGCGCCCGAAGACCGACTGGGCCGACGCGAGGCATCTGCGTGAGCTGCTGTTGATCGGCCGCCTGCCGGAGTCGTGGATCGCGCCCGCGCACCTGCTCGACTTGCGCGCTCGGGTGCGGTGCCGGCATACGCTGGTGCATCAGCCCTTCGGGAAGAACTCGGCTTCCACGGCCTCACCGATGCCGTCCCAGCGCTGACTCGCCCAGCCGAACAGCGGTCGAGCGACCTCCGGCAGAACCAGACTCGGCCACCCGATCTTCAGAAGCACATAGCAGAGCGCCATGGCGTCGCAGTAGTCGATCCAGAACTGCGTGAATACCTTACCAATGAACACCGGGCCGTTGCTCTGCCAAAGGTCGTAGTTGGTGTGGCCCGCCCGGCTGTGGGCGTATCGGCAGAGCTTCCGGTACGTGTCCCGCACGATCCCATCGGGATTCCGGCCGAACAGTCCCGCGCTCCCGAGGCGCCGGTCAATACTGGCCAGCCGCTGGTCTGTCGCGAGCGATTCGACGGCGTTGCCGAACTTGGGCTCGTAGGACCCCGCTCTCCAGTCGGTATAGCGGGCCGTGTCATTCCGGACTGCCAGGGCCGACCCGCACACCATCGCCTCGAGCGCGTTCCGGAGCCCAGCGGTCGCCTGGCGGTACCAGCCGTGGATGGCTGCGAAGGGTGCCGCCTGAAACTCGTCGCTCGCATCGAGTGCTGGCTCGAACATAAAGCCGGAGTCGCCTGGCTGTCCCGGCATCGAATGAACCCAGCCGCCCCATTGGTCATGGAGATCGTCGACGATCTTCCCCAGGAAGTCAGTTGTCCGCAACAGAACGTCAGTTGGGAGATCCATGATCCCCTCCCACGCCTCTCGCAGCACCACATCGTTCGGCGGCTCGCCACCGCCAGAGACGATCGCAAAGACGTGGTCTGCAAGGTACTGGCGCTGGGCGCGGAACAGGCCGACCCGCAGCGGCTCGCGATCCTCGGGCCGGCTGGGGCCGCTGGGTAGCTCATGGTTCAGGTTTCGCTCGTCCATCGGACCAAAGAGTAGAAACGCCTCGGACGTATGAATGCCGCGCGAAGAAGCCGCAGAAGCACGGCTCTAGCCAAGCGCATATCGACTGCCCAGCACGTGCCACGCGGGGCGCCGCCCGCGACTGCTTTGCGGTTTCGGCCCGGCCAAGCCTGACGAGTGCCTTGGCGACGGAGGGGTCGTCCGTGTCCGACCCGTTCGGCGTCGGCGCGGGCGATCGCTTTTGCCCGCGTCCCGCGCTCGGTCGCCGGGTAGGCCGGCGACTGCTTCGCACACGATTCTGAGCGTCCGGCGCCGTCTTCGAGACTGCTCCCTGTCGTCCGAAGCGGTAGCTGAGCGACGGTCAGGTAGCGGCGCCGTGTGCTTAAGTGCAGTGGATGCCTGCGGGCACCTCGATCACCATCTTTCTGCCGGACGGCAACCCGGATGGCGTACGCCTCGTGTTCAAGTCGCACTGGACCGGTATCGCCGTAACGTCTCCGCGCTCGCGCTACGCGCAAGCGCGTCTCCAACGCGCGGAGCTGCACACGCCAGGCGTCTACGTGCTGATCGGGCCAGCGGAGGACGTGAATTACGAGAGCCGGATCTATGTGGGCGAGGGCGAGGATCCCCGCGCGCGCATAGACAGTCATCACGCAAACAAGGACTTCTGGAATCGGGTAGTGCTGTTTACGAGCTTTGGCCAGACGCTGAACAAGGCCACGATCCGATACTTGGAGGCTCGTTTGCTGCAGCTGGCAGCCGCGGCCGGGAGGGCCGAGCTCGATAACGGCAACGCTCCGGCTCTGCCGCCGCTATCTGAGCCCGAGATCGCGGACGCCGAGTCGTTCTTGTCCGACATGCTCGTGATCTATCCGATTCTCGGCATCAATTCCTTCGAGCCGTTGGAACACGTGAGCGGCCCCGACCGCCTACATCTCCAGGGCCCGCAAGCTTTGGGCGAGGGTTCCGAGACGGAGGAGGGATTCGTCGTCTTCACTGGCGCGCTCGCGCGCCGGCAGACAGTCGAGTCCATGCCGGGATGGGCCGCGAATTTGCGCGACACGTTGACCCAATCTGGGACCCTCGTGCCCGTCGAAGGTGGCGAGAGTCTGCGACTCACCACCGATCACGTCTTCAACTCGCCATCCGCAGCGGCCTCGGTCTTGCTCGGTCGGTCCGCTGCCGGCCCGATCGAATGGAAGGACGAAGCAGGCCGAACGCTGAAGCGGATCCGCGAACAAGCCGTGGCGACGGCCCCGTAGTCGCGGATCGAGCCAAGCCGGGTGGCGCGCTGTCGCTCCTCGTTCAGAGCAGCAGTCTTCAATCCGCCACCACGGCGCTACTTACGCGGACGCGCTGCTCCCGTGAGTTAGTCAACCGCGGCAATGACGACGGTCGCTCCCCCGGTTGCGAAGTTTGGAATGTCTGCGACGGTCGCCTGCCCCTCAGGAGAGGCCATCGTCGCTTGGAGGGTGTCCTGGCTGTCGAACCAGAGCTCCGCGATTCGGTAGTACGGCGCTTCGCCGCCGTCGGGCGTCCCAACGACTCGGCTGGCCTCGAAGCGCTCGACATTCGGCATCTTCGCTGCGAGCGGAAGATGGGTGTTTGCGTAATAGTCCTCAAACGCCGCCGGCTCCGTCGGCGGCCCGTATAGAACAACGATCTTCACCACAGGGTTCCCTAACTCTCGTCAGCGGTGGGCTCCGAGAGCCTAATGGACAACTGCTGCGCCGCACAAGCACGTGCCGGAATTCCCCCGCCCGGCCGGAGGGGGGCGCGTTGCGAACAGCGCGCGTGAACGGCGCTGGGCTGCTCCTTTCCATGCAACGCAGAAGCCAGAGCTCGAACCGTCGGCGCTTCCCCTATCGCGTGAAGGGAGCAGCACTCATCGCTCGACACCCATCGGGGTCCGGACCCGACGGATCGCTTTGCTGCGCCTCGTCCGCGCCGCAGTGCGCGCCCGGCGGTTGCGTACGCTTGCTGGCGTGCGGCTCGAAGGCATCCAGGCGGGGGACATCGTCGAGGTTGACCGCCTCGGACGTCGTTTCCACGCCCTCGTGAGCGGCAACGCGGCGGATGGGCTCGGCATCCAGCCGCTGGATCGCCGGGTCACCTACAGATCGTGCCGTGCTCACGAGGTCGTTGCTCACTGGGCGAAGCGCGGGCGGCCGCGAGCCACCAGCGATCTGCTCGAGCCGTCGGTTCTCCAACTCGAACTTGACACCACGGTCCGGGATTGAGCGTCGAACCGATGCTTGCAGCCGTGGGGCAGCTCGTCGCCGAGTCCCCCCACGACGGCGACGACAGTCAGCGATCGCCGGTGACCCGTTCGAGCTCGCCGACGGTCTCCTCCAGCTCGCGCGCGAGTCGTCCCGGGAGCGCGCGGTTGAGTGTGTTGCTGAGCTCTCGGTAGTACCAGAGCTGCCCGTCGCGTCCGGATCGGAACCGCGCCAAACCTCGTTGCCAGCGGCCTATTTTGCACCGAGCACCTCCGACTGCCGGATATGCTCGGGGCGCATGCCTTCGTACTGGGGGATCCGAACATCGAAGGAGATGTATGACCTGATCTACGATCAGCTTGAAGCTGGGATCTTGCGCCAGGGATGGGGCGACCGCGACCTGCGGGTCATCGGCGAGGAGGTTGCGGCAGGCACGGCAAATGCCGAGGCGCGCTCTGTCTGGCGATATACCAAGCGCATGCTGGAGATCGAGCCAGGCGACGTCGTCTTAACCCCGCACCAGCTTGAATGGGGTTCCAACGGTGTCTGGAGGGTGACTTCGCCGTATGAATTCGACCCGCTTCCCGACATCTGGGGGCCAGGCGAGCCGGACTTTCGGTCACGTGCTTCGGGTCGAGCCTCTTGGCCAAATTGACCATCGCAGTGCGGCGGCGTCCTCTGACCTACGTCGCGCGCTAACAACGGGGTTCCGGCCCCGGATGCGGCAGCTGGAAGATTACGGCGAGGAGATCGAGCAGCTTCTGGTCAATCCCGAGGCAACGAAGCCGTCCGATGCAGCCGAACATTTTGAGGCAGTGCGGCGAAAGGCACGTGAGGCGCTCGGGGAAGCTCTGCTGGCCCAATACGGAAACGCGGATTTCGAAAAGCCGATCGGAGCGCTCCTCGAGACGCTCTATCCGGACGCGGTCTCTCATACCGCCGGGCCCTCAGAGAAGGGGCGCGACTTTGTCATTGAGGACGTTGACTCCATGGGGCTTTCCAGAACCGTGATCGTCCAGGTCAAGTCGTGGAGCGGCGCCGTCGACGTCGGTGGACTTGCGCACGGACTGAGCCAACTCGCACGGGGCATCGACGCCCAAGGCGGAGGGGTCGACTTGGCCGTCCTGCTGACGATGGCCAAAGCGCTGCCACACGACGCAGACAAGACGATTGCGGAGGCGGAGGCGGCGACTGGGGTGCCGACGAGGGTTCTGCTGATGGACGAAACCCTCGATCTGATGCTAAAGCAGCTGGCGAAGATCCAGCTGTAGCAGACGCGCTATTCGCTCGCCGCCTTCAACCAACTCGACTCTGGTGCTTCTACGCGCGCTTGATCACCGCGTGCAGCCTGCGCCCCATCGCAGCGCCCGAGGTTCCGAACTTTTGGCACAGCCGGAAGAAGTCCCGCTCGCATTGCACGTACTGCTCCTGGATCAGCCGCGCCGGCATCAGCACCGCGGCGCCGAACACGTTGGCCTCGTCCTCGGTGGGGGGGAGCGGGGCACGAGTCAGCGCCGCGTCGGGCTCGATCGATCCTGAGCGGCAGAAGACGGCGCGCTCGGCGTCCCTGTGAAGTCGCCAGTGGCCGAGCTCGTGGGCAATCGTGAAGCGCCGGCGCGGCGGCCACTCGCGCGCCTCTGAGGCGTTGACCCAGATCTCGCCGAGGGCGGGCAGCAGCAGACCTGAGAGCGACTGGCCCTCGCTGAGCTGGGGTGCCCCGGGCGCACGTCCCAGGTCCTCGACGTCGCGCACGAGCAGGCCGACGTGCGTGTCGGCGATGTCCTCGATCGGCACCGGCAGGCTCGCGCGGTCCCACACGTAGCTGGGCACGCTGTCGAGGAACTCCTCAGCGAGCCGTTCGATGTCCTCCATCACCGGCGATGTTAGTTGCCGACGTCGCCGAGGCCGAGCCGTTCGACGAGCGTCGCGTATGCGCGTCGGGCTCCGGCAAATGGCCCCGTGGGGCGTCCGCCGAGCAGGCGTGCGAGCAGCTCGACTAGCCGCCAGTCGCCGGCCTGGACGGCGTGGCGCACGAGCGCCCTGGGATTGCGAACGTCGGTCATCGTCGGTCACACAGAGGGTCGGTTGAGATGACTCAACCTGACGTCATCCTCCACGGAAGAGCTCGTCTACCTCGTCCCATTCCTCGGCGCGGCCTGCGGGAGAAGGCGCGCCGGGAGGAGCGGCGGCGGCCTCCGGATATCCATGTCGGGCGAACGCGGCTGGAGCCGCGGCAGGGCCTGCACCAGGGGCGGCCCCACCAATCGCGCGGCCGGCGTCGCGTAGCGCATCCACTGTCTCGCCGGTGATCTGCGACAGCGCTTGGAGCACGCGTTCCGACACGCCTTTCGCAGGCAGGAGTCCCTGCTCCATCTCGTGGTAGTAGCGGGCGACCTTCTCGGCCCGATTCGAGACCCCAAGCGAAGCGGCCAGCCGCTCGACGAGCTCGGCGCGCTTGAGCCCGGCGCGGTCGCGTAGCCGTGGCAAGACGGCCGGCCACAGGCCAGCGTCGCCGCCAAGCGCGCGTTGGAGCTCGTCGACGGTTCGCTCCGCACTCGAGCCGCGGAACGCCTCGGGGTCGAAGGGTTGCCGCGGTGCCCGTGCGAGGTAGGCGTCGATCAGCGCTGCGAGTTGGCCTCGGTCATCCGGCGAAGCCCGGGCGAGATACGCGGGCGGATCGGCCGCGCCGCCGGCGCGGTGCTCGGCGATGAAGTCGGCCAGCAGGCGATCGACGCTGATCATCGCTCGGCTCCGATCTCGGGGTCGAGCCGAGCGCGCAGCTTGGCGCGAAATCGCGAGGCGATCTGGGCGACGTTGTCCTCGCTCATCCCCTCGATCTTGGCGCACACCTCCGCTGCGGTCAGCGCTCCGAACACATGCAGCTCGATCACCTGTCTGTGTTTCTCGTTGAAGGTGGCCATTACCTCGTCGATCACGATCCGAGCCTCGACCTCGCCGGCGGCGCTCTCGGTGAACGGCTCGCCGCCCCAGACATCCTCCTCGCCGGCGTGTTCACTTGGCAGCAGCGTCTCCTTGGGGCGACGTCTCGCTTTGCGATGCCAGTCATAGCCGGTGCGGTCGACGATCGTGTGCAACCAGCTGCGGAACTCGCCCTGCGAGCTGCCGTCGAACGCCGCGGCGATCGCGCGCACCAGCGCGTCATGGGCCACGTCATCGATCACGTGCTTGGGGACGCGGATCGAGAGGCGGCGCTTGACGTCGCGCTCGTAGCCGAACACGAGGAACATCAGCGCACGCCTGCCTGACGCCCGATCGCCGACCTCACGGGCGTCGCGAATGTAGGCGATCAGCGCGTCGTCGCTGAGCTGTTGAAGCTCATGGTCAGGAAGGGGATGGAAGGTCACGGCGGCGGAGCAGAAGGTTGAGTCGGCTAAATCGTGTTGAAGCTGACCGACGGTAGCGCCGAGCCCCGACGTCGTCAGCAAGAGCGCGACTCAAGCGACTTTCCTCTCCTGAGAACCATGAGCGATACGGACATGCCACGCCTGTTCTTGAACCACATCGCCGAGCTCGACTGGCTGATCGCGCTCGAGTTCGGACGGGTCGACGACGGGCAACCCCCGGAGAACTGGGTCGGCGTCAGCCCGCAGTTCGGCTACCTCCACGAGCAGCCCGGCGGCCGCGCGGTCGGCTTCAAGATTCTCGAGTTCTCGCAGATCGACCTCGAAGACGAGCAGCTCGCCGCGATCTGGCAGCCGCCCCTGTTCGACGCGCCGGCGGCAGCTCTGACCGGCGCCTGCGCAGGGGAGATCGCGGCGGCGGCCCGGGTCATGTTCGCCGGCGAGAGCTCCCCGAACCGGCTCTACTTCAATGCGGCGACCAACCCCTCGCTCGAGGCCGCCGGCGACTCGCCCGACAGAGCTCAGCAGTGGCGCTGGTGTCTGCAGGCCGGCGACTGCATGGCCCACTTCGGCCTCGGCTGCGAGCTGCATGACCGCGGCGAATACCGCGAGGCCTACCGACACCTTCGCTACTACACAGAGATCGCCCCGCACTCAAGCTGGAACTGGTGCTGGCTCGGCAAGGCGGCCGCTGCGCTCGGGGAGCACGAGGAGGCTCGCGCGGCATTCAAGCGCGCGATCGACCTCACCGCGGCCGGGCAGGCCGAGACCGATGCACCCGCACTGCTCGCGACGCTCGGATCCGGCGGCAATCAACCGGCCGAGGGCTGGACCCGCGATGACGAATCGGCCAGGCGGGTCGCCCAGCGAACGCAGAAGTACTCGACCGCAGCGAAGTACTCGACCGAGCCCCCGGCCCTCCTGCTCGGTGCATACGAGTATCGCGAGAACGAGCGGCTGGCGTGCCCGCACTGCGGCTGGTCAGGCCAGGCCGGCGAGGCGGACCGCGGGTTCTACGAGGAACTGTTCGATGTCTCGTGTCCGCGCTGCGAGAAGATGCTGCTGGTCGTTTCCTACCCGACGATCGAGGAGACCAGGCGCGCCGCCGCAGCCGGCAACGACGCGGCGAAGCGCGAGCTTCCGAACATCGAACGGATGGAGGCGCGCTGGGCGCGCGCGGCCGAGCTTGCGCTCACGCCGCGAAGCGAGCTGCCGGAGCTTGATGGCGGCGAGCTGGAGTTCGTCTGGGACTTCGAAGAGGCCGACGGCGAGGACTGGACCGTGATCCGCTGCGGCGAGCGGCTCGTCTGGCGCGAGCTTGCGTACTGGGAGGGCTGGGAGAGGTTCAATGAGGTCAAGAACATCCTCAAGGGCCATTACGGCGTGCGGTTCGCCTCGATCGAACCGTCCTCGGCCAGCACGATGTACCTCTACGGCGACGACCTCTCGGCGCCGTCGAGGCTCGAGACCAGCTGATGGCCCCTCCCGTGGGCGATGTCAGGTTCGCGCGGACGCAGGCGACCTCTTATCTAGAACCCCAGAAGGAGCTGCCAGATGCATGTGACCACCGACCTCGACTTTGATCTCGTCGCCGTAGAGCAGGAGGATCAGATCACCCTCATGTTTGAGCTCGCCGCGCCGCCGGCACCGCCCGGCCACGAGCGCGCGCCGACCACCGTGCAGGCCGTGCTCGACCGAAGCGGCTCGATGGGGGGCGAGCGCCTCTACACGGCGCTGGTTGCGCTCGACCGGCTTGTCGCCCGCCTGGACGCCCGCGATCGCTTCGGCCTGGTGGCCTTCGACGACACCGTCAACATTGTGGTTCCCGCCGGGCAGCTGCACGACCAGGACCTCGTGCGCCGCGCGATCGCCGCGATCGATGTCGGCGGAACGACCAACCTCTCGGCCGGCTACGCCCGCGGCGTCCAGGAGGCGCGGCGCGTGGCCACGGACACCGGGGCGACCGTGCTGCTGCTCTCCGACGGGATGGCCAACGTCGGCGTCTGCGAGCCCGAGCAGCTCGAGCGGCTCGCGGCGGGCGCCCAGCGCCATCGCATCACCACGACGACGCTCGGCCTCGGCCTGGGCTTCGACGAGGTGCTGCTGTCGGCGATCGCCCGCGGCGGCGCGGGCAGCGCGTACTTCGCCGAGGAGCCCGACGCCGCCGCCGCGTACATCGCGGGCGAAATCGACGGGCTGCTGAGCCAGGCCGCGCAGGCCGCGAACCTCGTGATCCGCCCGACCGGCGACGTCGCGTCGGTCACGCTCCACAACGACCTTCCGGTGACCGGGATCGAGGATGGGGTGATGGTCGAGCTCGGCGACCTTCTCTACGACGAGACCCGCAGGCTCGTGCTCACGCTCGCCGTGCCGGCGATGCCGGCGCTCGGCCTTGCCAAGGTGGCCGACCTCACGCTCAGCTACGTGGAGCTGCCGGCGCTCACGACGCATACGATCGAGATCCCAGTCCACGTGAACGTCGTCCCAGGCGACCAGGCCGCCGGCCGCATCCCCGACCCGGTCGTCACCAGCGAGCTCGCCTTCCAGCAGGCCCAGCACGGCAAGCGCCGCGCGGGCGAGGCGCTGCGCGGCGGCGACGCGGACGCAGCGGTCCGGGCTTACAAGGAGTCCGCCGACCGACTCGACGAAGCCCTGCCCTCGGCCCCGGACGAGATGCGCTCCGACCTGGCCGCCGAGGCGTCGCTGCTGCGAGAGATGGCAGATCGGGTGGCCTGGGGCGACCACGCACGGCTGTCGAAGTTCGGGGAATCCGACCAGGCGCACAAGACCCGCAAGCGTGGCCGGCGGCGGCCGGAGGACTCGTGAGCCGGCACGGTCACTGCAACCAAGTTCCGGTGAACGATCGGACGGATGCTTTCCGGCTGATTCGTCGGACGGCTGACGCGCGGCCGACCGAGGGACCGCAGCTGGGGGCGACCCTGGGCTCTCCGTTCACGGCGTCGCTGTTCCCGGGCGTCGACTGGACGTCGGCAGAACCGGTCGAGTTCCCGGAGCGCCCGTATCCAGGCTGGCGCCCACAGGGGTCGTGGCGGCTTGTCCCCGACGGTCGGCTGCACGCGCTGGAGCCGACGAAAGGTGGCTGGCTCGATCGATACACAGGAGACACCGTGTCCGTAAGCGATCGCCGGCTTGTTCTGGGATACGGCTCCAACCTGAACCCGGCCAAGTTGGCCGCCCGATTGCACGGCGAGGAGATCGTCGCGCTGCGCGCTGCCGTCCTTGGCTGGGCGGCGGCCTGGTGCGACGGTCGCCGCAGCGCTGGGGCTGGCGACGTTGTCGCGACTTTGGTCCCGGCCCCCCGGCACGTCGAGGTGCACGCCGTGCTCGCGTTGACCGACGCCCAGGTGGAGCTGATCGACGGCTGGGAAGGTCATCCGCACTGGTACCGCAGAGAACCGTTCGAGGGGACAATCTGGTTGGAAGACGGGACGCTTATGGGAAACGTGGCCGACAGCGAGGTGCAGGTGTACCTGGGGTGCGAGGGCGTGCGGTCACCGTTGCTGATCGCCGGGCGTCCGTTGCTGTGCGCCGAGGCGCCCTACGACGTGGTGAGCAGAATCGTGGACGCGGGGACGGCAAGATGAGCGCGAACCTGTTCGTCTACGGGACGCTGATGCCGGATCATGGCCGCTGGCCGTCGCTTGAGCCGTTCGTGGCCGGCTCGCCCCGAGCCGCGCAGGTGCCAGGACGGCTTTACCGCACACCGTATGGATGGCCCGCCGCCATCTTCGACCCGCACGTCGACCAGCTGGTCTCGGGAGTGCTCATCGCGCTTGAGCCGAGCATCGCGGAGAAGACGCTCGCCGCGATCGACGCAATCGAAGGCGTGTCCAGCGGACTGTTCCACCGGGTGATCGTCACTGCCAAGTCGGGTGAGCGTTGCTGGACCTATCACTGGCCTGCGTCCACCGACGGCTTCGACGAGATAGCGGTCTGGTCCCAGACATCGAGCTGAGTTGCTCTATGCAGCACCTGCCCGGACGCACGTGAATCCGCGCTTCTTCGCATTACCCGACCCCCAGCAGGCCCGCAAGCCTGTGAACGGGACGCCGTCGCTCGACCTGAACTACTCGATCTCGGGGAAGAAGTCCTCGTCGATCCGTTTCAGTGCATAACTTCGTCGGCTTGTGACGCCGACTTCACAATCGGCCATGTGCGTTGCTAGCTCGACGCCGTCCATCAACACGATGCGCCGGCGGCGAGCGAGTTCGCGGGCTTCCGCTGAGAAGCTCGACGTCGTAATGAAGATGTCCTTGGTCGCTTCCACGTCCTGGAGCGCGCCGAGAAACTCCCGAATCTCGCGTGGTCCGACAGTGCGTTCGCGTGCCCACTTCTTCGCCTGCACGTAGATTGCGTCGAGACCAAGACGGTCTTCGCGGATGACGCCATCGATGCCGCCGTCACCGCTCCGCCCTACACGCTGGGCGGCGTCTTGCCTCGAGCCACCGTAGCCCAGCCCAACGAGCAGCTGAAGCACAACTTCTTCGAAGAAGCGATCACTCCGCTCGATCAGCCAGCTAAGCAGTTCCTCAGCGAGCGCGGCCTGGATCTGACGATAGGCCGCGTCAATTGTCTCTTCCGGAGATGCTGCTGAGACCGGGAGGTTCTCCTCTACCGGGCCCTCGGTCACGCCTTGACGCCCTGAGCCTCGCCTCCGGAACGCAACGTACTCCGGAAATGCCTGGAGAACGGATGCGTCGACGCGATCTGGGTGGTCGTTGAGGACAGCTCGGCCTCGGTCCGTAATCTTCGAGATGCCTCGCCGCGGTTTGACAAGCAGGCCGGCGGCCTTCATGTGGGTCGAGGCCCAGGCAACGCGGTTCACGAATGTGCGCTCTGTGCCGCTCGGCAGCATCTCAGCGAGGTCCTCTTCGTTTAATGCGAACTGTCGAGCCAGCGCATCGCGTGGCGCCGCCTGCGTCTTTTCCTCGCCGTCCTCGTGAAGCGCGAGCAGGGGCCGCATGAGTGTTTGAAGATCGGGGTTCGGCACACGCTGACTCTAATGCCGGATGCGGTCCCGATGGGACTGGACACGCCGGCCGCGCGATGCCCGACAACGCGGCCTAGAAGCCCGAACTACTTCCAGAGCCAGCGCCAGAGGCCGCCACGGCCGAGCGCGCGACCGACGACAACGTTCTTGGCGCGGCGGACAACCCGACGAGGGTTCCCTGAAGCCGCCGCGCTGATGTTGTTCGAAAGCCTTGCGGCGCGGTAGAGCTGGGAGGTGAAGCTGCGACGTCGTGCCATCTCGTTGAAACCTACGCCGGTTGCGCATGCGCATCGAGTTTGGATGCGGTGACCGGCCGATCCGATGCGGGGCGCGCTGCCACGAAGAGAATCCGTCCCCTGTCGCCCGGGCTAACTCGGCCGGTTCCGCGGCCGTCAGGTTGGTGGTGGTGCGCGCGACCATCTCTGCATGGGTGGTGATCGCGGTTGTCCTGTCTGGGGCGGTGGGGGAGACTTCGGCTGAGGTGCGTGCGATGAGGGTGATCACTGGTCAGCCGGCCGCGCTGCGGACGGCGTTGGCCGATCGTGTGGCGGAGCTTCGCCGCGATGATCCGCTCGCCCCGGTCACGGTGCTGGTCGGCACCTCGCTGCAGCGTCCGCACCTGGCCCGATGGCTGGCGGCGAGGCTGGGTGGTCACGCCAACGTGCGGATCCTGATGCCCGGCGATCTGGCGCTGCTCCTCGGCGCGCCGGTGCTGGTGGAGCAGGGCCGGCGGGCGCTGCCGCCGCTGGCCGATCGGGTGCTGTTGGCGGAGGTCGCGCGATCACATCCCGGGTATTTCGCGCCGGTCGCCGAGACGCCCGGGTTCGGCGAGGCGCTGTATCGGCTGGTCCGCGAGCTAAGGGGCGCTGGCTACGACCTCGCCGACCTGGCTCCGCTGCTCGATGGCGTCACGGACGCGCCGGCGAAGGCGGGCTCGCTGGCGGAGATCCTCGCGAGCTTCGAGGCCCGGGGCGCCGGGTTCTACGGTCCCGATGATGCGCTTTCTGTAGCGGATCCCGAGCGTCTGGATGGGCTTGGGTTGCTGGTGTGGGGGGTCCTCGATCTCGCGCCGGCGCTCGAGCGGCTGATCGTTGGGATCTCGGCCCGGCTGCCCGTCGACGTGTTCTTGGCCGATGCGCCGTCGGCGGCGGATGCGCCGCTTGGCGATGTTCGCCGGCGACTGATTGCGCAGAGTGCGACCGAGCACGAGGCGCCCGGGCCGGAGGCAGGCGACACCGCGCTTGAGCGGGTGCGGAGCCGGCTGTTCACCCCACCTTCGGGACCGGCGATCAACGCCGACGGAACGATCCGACTGGTGTCGGCGCCCGATCCGGCGAGGGAGGTGCGCGCCGCGGCGCGCGCGTGCCTTCAGTGGGCGCAGGAGGGGGTCCCGTTCTGGGAGATGGCGGTCGCCTACCGTCACGGCGAGGCGTACCGCCCGCTGGTGGAGGCGGTGTTCAACGAGGCGGAGATCCCGATGTATCTGCACGAGGGCTCGCCGCTCTCAGAGCGCCCCGTCGGTCGTCAGACGCTGGCGCTGCTCGATTTGTATGAGACCGATCTCTCGCGCCAGTCGGTGATGGACTTCCTCACCGACGCCCGGCTTCCGAGCGAGCTGCACGACGAGTTCGCCGGGGTGCCCGCCGCCCGATGGGACTCGCTCTCGCGCCAGGCCGGGATCATCGCCGCAGCCGAGCAGTGGGCGCAACGGCTCGATGCGCTGCAGCGCGAGCTGCGAGGCGACGACGATCGGGACAACCAGCCGCAGTGGGTCGGGGAGCGGATCAAGGACGCCGGCGAGCTTGCGCGGTTCATCGCCGATCTCGACGTGCGTCTGCGGGGACATCGCGGGCGGGTGCCGTGGGCCGAGCACCTCGACTACCTGCAGGAGCTGCTCGCGCGCTACGTGCGGGGCGGGGAGGAGGTTGTCGACGCGCTGCGGGGGCTCGAGCGGTTCACCGCGCTCGAGGCCGAGGTCGAGTTCGAACGGTTCCTCGACGTCGTGCGCCGTGCCGTCGAGACGCTCCGATCCGAGGACGTGCTGCAGGGAAGTCCGGGCGCGTTCGCGCGCCGCGGCGTCAACGTCGTCGCGGTCAACTCGCTCGCCGGGATCGAGTTCGGGCGTGTGTGGATTCTCGGAGCGACGGAGCGGTCGTTCCCGCCGCCGGCGCGTCAGGACCCGATCCTGCTCGACGGCGAGCGGGCCACGATCTCCCAGCGGGCGGTCGCGCCGTTGGCGCCTCGCGCGGACCGCGGGACCGAGGAGGCGCTGCAGTTCGCGCTCGCCTGCGAGGCGGCGCGCGAGCGGCTCGTTGTCTCCTATGCGCGGCGCGCGACCGGCGAGAGCAGGCCGAGGTTGCCGTCGGTGTTCTTCCGCGAGCTCGCCTCGCAGCTCGAGGGCGAGCGGGTCTCGGCCGAGCGCGCGCCACTGCTCGCCCGCGTGGACGTCGAGCGGATCCCGGGCGACGCGATCGGCGCGCCGATCCCTGGCGGGCGCCACGCCCCCGACGCGGCGACGGTCAGCCTCGCGGCGGCGGGAGCGATCTCGCCTCCCGAGCGCGACCGCACGTACCTGCAGGCGAATGTCACCCAGCCGCTTGCGATCGCGACGTTCGAGTCCGCCGTGCCGGCGTTCTTGCGAGTTCGGCAGGCCAATCGCGCACGCTGGGCGGGCGACTACTCCGAATGGGACGGAGCGCTTGGCGCCGATGCGCGAGAGGCGATCGCGAAGCTGGTCCCAGCCGACCGGACCTACTCGCCCTCGGCGATCCAGGACTACGCGACCTGCCCGCAGCTGTTCCTGCTCTCGGACGTGTTGCGTATCCGGGCGCTCGAGGAGCCCGAGCGTACGTTCCGGATCGACGCGCTCCGCCGCGGCAGCTTGTTTCACCGGATTTTCGAACGCTTCGACGGCGAATGGTCGAGCACCGGCCCGGCGGCGCTCGCGCCAGAGGCGGAGACGCGGATGCGAGCGCTCGCCGAGGAGGAGTGCGATCTCGCGCAGGCGCGAGGGGAGACGGGCTATCCGGCGATGTGGGCCGCCGACCGGCTCGAGGTGATCGACGACTGCCTGCGCTGGCTAGAGGTCGAGCGCGCGGATCCCCAAACCGCGACGCTGCCGCTGAGCGCGTGCGAGGCGCGGTTCGGGCGCCGGCACCCGGGCGAGCAGCAGGGGGCGCTGTCGAGCGAGGACCCGATCAAGATCGAGCTCGCCGGGCGCGAGCTGCTGCTCTCCGGCCGGATCGATCGGATCAGCTGGGATCAGGCGAAGACGCGCTTTCGGGTGATCGACTACAAGACCGGCAAGGTCAGAGACGAGAAGGAGGCGCAGCTGCAGGGCGGGCGGATGCTGCAGCTGCCGCTGTACGTGCTCGCCGGAGCGGAGCTGCTCGAGCTCGACCCAGATGTCGGCGAGGCGGCGTACGTGTATCCGACCCGCCGCGGCGAGTTTCGGACGATCAACTGGGGGCCCGAGCAGCTCGCCGAGCGCCACGACGACGTGCTGAGGCTGCTCGACGCGATCCTCGACGGGATCGCCCGCGGCGACTTCATGGTCGCGCCGTGGGATGAGAAGAAGGCGTGCACCTACTGCGACTTCAACGCGATCTGCCCGCCCGCCCGCGCCGCGTTCGTGAAGCGCAAGGCCGCCGACGAGCGGCTGGTGCGGTACGTCGAGCAGGTCAGGAGCGTGCCGTGAGCGCACCACTTGCAGATCAGGCGGCACGCGAGCGGATCGCGAACGATCTCGACGCGAACCTCGGCGTCGAGGCCGCGGCGGGGACCGGCAAGACGACGGTCCTCGTGGCCCGGGTTGTGAACCTGCTCGCGAGCGGCAAGGTCAACGTCGATCAGCTGGTCGTGATCACGTTCACCGAGAAGGCGGCCGCCGAGCTCGCGACCCGCGTCCGCGACGAGCTCGAACTGCGAGCGCTCGCCGCCGAGGGCGACGAGCGTGCTCGGCTGTTGACGGCGTCGCGCGACCTTTATCGCGCGCACATCGAGACGATCCACAGCTTCGCGACCGCGCTGCTGCGAGAGCGCCCCGTCGAGGCCGGGATCGACCCGCTGTTTGAGGTGCTCCAGGGCGTCGCCGCGAGCCTCGACTTCGACACCGCCTATGAGCGCTTCCAGGACGACCTGCTCTCCCAGGAGCTCCCCGAGGTCGAGACCGCACTCCGGCGCGGCCTCGGACTGCAAGAGCTCCGCGAAGCGTGCGAGCGCCTGCACGAGCACCGCTACCTGCTGCCGCTCACGTACCCCCACACGGTCAAGGACGACGTCGGGGAACTGAACGTCAAGCTGCAGGCAGTCGCCGCCGAGTTCCGCGAGATGCTCTCGGAGCACCAGCCGGGAGACGACAGGGCGGTGCCGGTCGTCGAGCGGATCCTCGAGTGGATCGACGCGCTCGCGGCGCTCGACCCGCTCGGGCAGGAGCGGATGCTGCTGTTCAGAAAGCCGGCGAAGACGAACCGCGGCGTCGGCTCGAACGCGAACTGGGGCGGGGAGAAAGAGCGGCTCAAGCAGCTCCAGGACGACTACGACGACGCCGTCGGTGGCGCTGCCGGGCAGCTGCGCAGCAACGCGCTGCTCGGCGTGCTTCCGCAGATCGAGCGGTTCGTCGAGGGCTATGAGGCCGAGCGCAGGCGCAACGGGCGAGCGGACTTCGACGATCTCCTGTTCTGGGCGCGCGATCTGCTGCGCGACAGTCGGCCGGCGCGCGAATACTTCCGCCGCCGGTTCAGGGCGGTGCTGATCGACGAGTTCCAGGACACCGACCCCGTGCAGGCCGAGCTCGCGCTGCTGTTGACGAGCGATCAGGAGCCTGGGGAGGACTGGCGCGAGCTGCGCCCGGGACCGGGTCGCCTGATGGTGGTCGGCGATCCCAAACAGTCGATCTACCGCTTCCGCCGCGCCGACATCGCCGTCTATGACCGCGTCAAGTCGGGGCCGCTCGCCGACGGGATCGCGCGGATCTCGACCAACTTCCGCTCGAACTCCGAACTGCTCGCCGTCCTCAACGCTGCGTTCGACAAGATCCTCACGGCGGCCGAGGGCGTGCAGCCCGGGAACGTCGCGCTCGAACCGCCGCCCGAGGCGCAGCCGGCGCGTCGGCCGCCCGTTCTGCTCGCCGAAGGCCACGTCGAGGACGACGCCGCAGGCGTGCGCGCGGCCGAGGCGCGTGTGATCGCCGCGATGCTGCACAACGCGCACGAGCAACTCCGGGAGATCCGCGACCGTCGCGACGGCGAGCGCTGGCGGGCGTGCCGGTGGGGGGACATGGCGATCCTGCTGCCGGCCCGCACCGGTCTAGACCTCTACGAGGATGCGCTCGCGGGGGCCGGGATCCCGTACCGCCACGAGGGCTCGCGGGACTTCTTCCAGCGCGACGAGGTCCGCGACCTGATCTGGGTCCTCTCGGCGATCGACGACCCGACCGACCGGGTCGCGCTGCTCGGCGCGCTTCGCTCGAGCGCCTTTGCGATCAGCGACGAGGACCTGGTGATCCACGTCGCAGAGGCCGGCGCGCTGTCCTACCGCTCGCCGAACAAGGGCCCGCGCGAGCCGATGAACGAATCGATGCTCGAGCTGCATGATCTTCACCGCGCGCGGCGCGGACTGTCGCTCGGCGAGCTCGTGCGCCGCGTCGTCGAGCGCACGCGGCTGGTCGAGTTCGCGCTGACCAAGGACGATGGGGAGCAGGGGGCGGCGAACCTGCTCGCGATCGTCGATCAGGCGCGCCTGTTCGCAGCGGCAAGGGGTGGTGGGCTGCGGCCGTTCATCCGCTACCTGCGCGACTCGATGGAGAACGAGGCGATCGAAATCGAGGCGACCGTCGCCGAGGAGACCGACGACGTCGTGCGGATCATGACCATGCACGGCGCCAAGGGGCTCGAGTATCCGATCGTCGCGCTCGCGAACCTCGGCACGCAGAAGAGCACGCAGCACGAGCCGGTCCCGCGAGAGCACGAGCGGTTCCTTCACTTTCGCGTCGGGGCCGGGTCGCTCGGGCGCAGCGGCCACTTCTCAACGCCCGGCTACGAGGAGGTGTTCGAGGCCGAGAAGACGCACATCGACGCCGAACGGCTGCGACTGCTGTACGTCGCCGCGACGCGGGCCCGCGATCAACTGCTGATCCCGTGCGTCGTCGGGCGCGAGAACGCCAAGTACCTACTCGGCGCGCTCGTCCACGCGTTGCCGGACGATCCGACGCTCGTCGAGATCGTGGACGCCGACACGCTCGCCGCGCCGGCGGCCGAGCCGCTTGACACGGTCGAGCCCGGCGAGCAGGAAATCGAGGCCGGGGTCGCCGAGCGCGCCGACTGGATCGACGCCCGCCGGCGCCTTCGCAAGGAGGCCGGCCGTGAGCGCGAAATCGAGACCGCCTCCAGCCGCGAGCGGCCTGTAGGTCCGCTGGCCGCCGAGGTGGCGACCTTCGACGCGGCGCTCGTGATCGGCCAGGGGCCGCCGATCCCGATCGGCGACGCCGTCCACATGGTGATGGAACGGGTCACGCTCCCCGACGCGGGCGATCTCGAAGAGGTCGCCGAAGACGTGTGTCTCGAGGGCGACATCGCCGCGGACCTCGATGACGTGATCGCGATGTGCCGCGCCTGCCTCGACGCGCCTAGCGTCCGAGCCGCGCTGTCCTTGGGGCAGCTGTGGCGAGAGGTCTCGTTTGTGGTCGCGCACGCGGCCGGCACCGAGTCCGCCGAGCAGGGGCCGCTGACCAACGGTCGCGTGGACCTCGTCTACCGCGACGGCGACGAGCTGGTCGTCGTCGACTACAAGACCGACAAGGACGTGACCGAGGAGACCGCCGAACAGTACGCGCGAGACCACCACGCCGGCCAGGGTGAGGTGTACGCCCACGGGCTCTCCACCGCCACAGGCCTCAAGGTGCGCGAGGTCGCGTTCGTCTACTGCAAGGCCGGTGCCGAGGTGCGGCTGAGCGACGGCAAGGTGATCTCGTGAGCGATGAACACGCAGCGGATAGGTTGGACACCGGAATGCTCGGAGGATTGCCACGATGATCGACTGCCGCCGCATCGCCGAGGCGCTGGCGGACTACGACCCAAACGCGTCAGCGGACGCTGTAGCCCAGGGCGAGGAGGAGCGCAAGCAGCTAGTCGCACGCTTTCCCAAGGACGGTTGGCCGGCGATGACACTCGATGACTACGCGCTTGGCCAACCGAATCACCAGGACAATTTCTGCCGCTGGATGGAGTTCGTGACGGCGCAGCTCGGCAGCATCCGGGGCGGAAGTGCAAGAAAGCACCTGATCTACTTTCAAGCCAGCACCAACCGGTGGTGGTTCGACGAGAAGCTGTACAACAGCGTCGAACAGGCGTGGGACGCGGTACACCAGGGGTTCATTGACGCGATCAAGCTTGCTGAGACCGGCGATTGGGACGGCATCGAGCAGATCGCAAGCCTCCGGGCCGGCCCGGCATTGCTGAACAAGACACTCTCGGTCTACTTCCCCGACCAGATATTGCCGATCAACTCGCAGACGCATCTGCGCCACTTTCTTCGCGAGCTCGGCGAGCCGCGCGCCGCCGATCAATCGCTTGGGACGATCACGCTGAATCGGCTGCTGCTCGAGGGCCTTCGCGCCTGCGGGGAGCTGGACGGCTGGTCGACCAAGGAGATGGAGCGTCTTCTGTATACGGAGTTCGACCCGTTCATCGCGCTGCTCCCGACGAGTCCGATCAAAGACGTCGCCGCATTCATCGCGACGATGGTTGATGAGCTCAGCCAGGACCGCCTTGAGGCGCGACGGCACAGTGAGGATCAGGCACGCGAGCTCCTGGACGAGTTTGCCGGCGAAATGACCGAGGAGCAGGCGCGGTCCCTCCTGTCGCTGTTCAACGCTGATCTGAGTAACGTCGGCAAGCCTCGCTCCAACCGGTTTTCGCCAGCCTTCGTTGGGCAGACCGCCAACGCGCTGATCGCTGATCTTGCGAACTTCAACCTGTGGACACAGCGCCTGTGGAAGGGAACAGACGAGGAGCGCACTCGCGCGGTAGGTCAGCTGCTCGAGAACCGAAAGCTGCTCCCGTCAGCTGGAACCTCATATCCGACGATGCTGGCGTACCTGGCTGCGCCCGATTCCGCGGGGGTATGGCTCCAGATCACAGACCGCGGGCTCCAACGCCTGACCGAGTACAAGCCGAGCAGGAGCCCCGGCAACGGTCGACCTGAGGACTACGAGCAGTTTTGCACCGTTGCGACCCGGTTGATGAATGAGTACGAGATACCGCCCGAATTGCTCGACGCGGTCCTCGCCGAGGCTGGCCGCGCGCAGGAAAAGCCCGCCGCAGAGCGCAAGCCGTCATCGGCCAACGTATGGATGTTCCAAGCAAACCCGAGCGTGTATGACATCGACCAGGCGCTGAGCGAGCTAGGCGAGCTCGATTGGGTCGTTCGGCAGTACAAGACGGAGATCAAGCGCGGCGACAAGGCCTACATCTGGCGCTCGGGACCCGACGCCGGCGTCATCGCCACCGCCACCGTCACAACCGACCCGGCGGAGCTGCCCGGCGACAAGGATCCCTACGTGCTGCGGCCGGAATCGCTGTCCAAGCCCGAGCTGCGGGTGATGCTCAGTGTGGACTCGGTGCTGCCCGAGGTGATCCGCCGCAGCGATCTCCTCGAACACGCTGTTCTCAAGGATCTTGAGGTGATCCGCTTCGCGAACGCGACGAACTTCCGCGTCAGCTCGGAGCAGGACGAAGCGCTCCAGGCACTTGTCACCGGCTTCCGGATCCCGACGCTGAGGGCCTCGATCGAGGAGCGCGTGTTCCTCCCGCGCGATTGGCTCCAGGATGCCATCGACATGCTCGCCGACAAGGGCCAAATCGTGTTCTACGGGCCACCGGGAACCGGCAAGACGTTCGTAGCACTCGCTCTCGCCGAGGAGCTGACACGTGACGGCGGAGACTTCCGAATCGTCCAGTTCCACCCCTCGTACAGCTACGAGGACTTCGTCGGAGGCTTCCGCCCGGTCGAGGACGACGGCGCCCACGGCGTCAGGTATCAGCGCACCAACGGACCTCTGCGCGAACTGGCGGCAGCGGCGGCCGCCGACCCGAGGCACCCCTACGTGCTCATCATCGACGAGATCAACCGCGGGAACATTCCAAAGATCTTCGGCGAGCTCCTCTTCCTACTGGAGTACCGCCTGAAGGCCGTTCGGCTTCAGTACTGGCCCGACGAGCCGTTCAGCCTCCCGCCGAACCTGTTCGTGATCGGGACGATGAACACAGCCGACCGCTCGATCGCGCTGGTCGACGCTGCGCTGCGCCGCCGCTTCTACTTCTTCGAGTTCACTCCGCAGGCCGAACCCGTGCGGTCTGTGCTAGCCAAGTGGCTGAAGCGACACCAGCAGGGCAGCGAGGCCGCCGACCTACTCGCAGCGCTCAACGAAGAGATCGCCAACGACGAGGTCGCGATCGGTCCGTCCTACTTCATGACCGACCCCGACGCGGGACCCGACCTCGAACGAATCTGGCAGCGGGCGATCATGCCGCTGCTCGACGAATACTTCTACGGCACGAAGTGGGATCCGACGCGCTTCAGCCTCGCCAAGCTGCGATCGCGACTGCACACCCCAACGGGGCCAGACACATCCGGCGAGCCGGAGGGCGAGCAGGAACCACAGCCATGAAGCTGCTCGAGATGCCCGCGTGGTCGCGCTCCAGCGCTGAGCTGTCGCACGACGAGGCGGCGCAGCTCGCCGAGCTCGACCTCGTCGACGTGCTCGCCACGACCCGCGAGGGGACGTGGCAGCTCGTCAGCAGCTCCAGGGTCGGCGTCGCGAACGGGCCCGGGTGGGAGCTACGAGTCAGTCCCCGACTCGCGATTCCGAAGCTCTTCTTCCTGCTCGCCTACGCACTCGATCCGGACGGTTGGAGGGACCAGAGCGCCGACTTCATGGCCGAGCCCGACCTGCTCGACGCGATCGCCAGCGGGTTCTCGTGGCATGCGCTGCGGGCGATCGAGCAGGGCGTGTTGCGTGGCTACGTCCAGATCGATGAGCGGCTCACAACGATCCGCGGCCGGATCCGGTTCGGCGACCAGATCGCCCGCAACGCAAGCCTGCCCTTCCCGGTTGAGCTCTCCTACAGCGATTACACAGAAGACATCATCGAGAACCAGATCATCAAGTCTGCGACGTTGTCGCTGCTGAGGCTCTCGCGTTTGCCGGCGCTCGCGCGCCGGCGGCTGATGAAGCTCCGGGCTGTGCTCGACGGCGTCTCGGCGCTCGCCCGGCCGCGCGAGGTGGTCATTCCTCTGATGACGCGGCTGAATCAGCGCTACGGGCCCGCTCTCCGCCTGGCGGCACTGATCCTCCGCGCGGCCTCGATCGATGCCCCCAAGGGCGCGCTGGCGGCGACCGCGTTCGTGTTCGACATGAACAAGGTGTTCGAGGACTTCGTTACAACGGCGCTGCGCGAATCGATGGTCCGCTTCGGCGGCGAGCTCCGCGCGCAATGGCGGGGGCGGCTCGACCTGGAGCGGCAGCTGGAGATCATCCCGGACCTGACATGGTGGATCCGGGGACGGTGCGCGGCGGTCGCCGACGCCAAGTACAAAGCGCTCGCGCCCAGTGGCATGCCAAACGCCGACGCCTACCAGATGCTCGCCTACTGCACGGCGCTGACGCTGGACCGCGGGTACCTCGTCTACGCAAAGGATGCCGGCGAGCAGGCGAGAACCTACCGCGTGCAGAACTCGACCGTCGCGGTCAAGGTCCGGACCCTGGATGTCGAAGCGGCGCCCGACGCGGTGCTCAGCCAGGTCGACGTGCTTGCCGAGGAGATCGCGTGCGCTGGAATCGCCTCGAGCTCAGATCTCCGCGCGCCGGTCGCAGCCTGAGCAAGAGTCGACCCGGTCGCGAGCCTGTCTGATCTTGCATCAGGCACGCCCGCCCGGTAGGAAGCGGGGGTGGCCGTCATGTACCCGCGCGAGCTTCTCGCCAGCGAATCCAAGAGCCGGGGAGAGGAGAAGGTGTTCGCCGCGCTGCGCGACGGGCTCTCCGATGACTGGGAGGCATTCCACTCGGCCAGCTGGATCGCCACGGACCCGGGCAAAGGGGCTGTCGATGGAGAGATCGACTTCGTCCTCTGCCACCCGGACCAAGCGATCGTGTGCCTCGAGGTCAAGGGCGGGAGCGTCGAGTGCCGTGCCGGCGAATGGTCGACGACGCGCGACGGCCGGCGCGAGCGGATGAAAGATCCATTCACGCAGGCGCTCGACCACCGCTACGACCTCCAGCGCAAGATCGACACGATCGACGGATGGCGCGGCAACGAGCTGCTGATCGTGCACGCGATCGCCCTGCCGGACGTGACGGTCCACCAGCTCGTGCTGGCGCCCGACGCCCCCCGCGAGATCCTGCTCGACCGCGTCGACGTTCGGGACGGCGTTGAGCCAGCAATAGAGTGCGTCCTTCAGTACCACCGCGGGGCTCGAGAACGTCGCCGGCTGCCGGGTCCCGAGGGGGCGGCGATGCTTCGCGAGCTGCTCGCTCCGTCGGTGTCGCTGCGCGTCCCGATGGCAGAGGAGATCCTCGACGAGGAGGCCGCGCTGATCCAACTGACCAGCGAACAATCGCTCGCGCTCGCGCGGCTGGGGCGCAACCGCCGGATGGTGGTCTACGGGTGCGCCGGGTCGGGCAAGACAATGCTGGCGGTCGAGCACGCCAAGCGGCTCGACCGCGCTGGCCAGCAGGTGTTGCTCGTCTGCTTCAACCGCGCGTTGGTGGAGCACCTCCGGCGGACCGAGCGCAGCACCGGCATCGCGTTCTTCACCTTCCACGGGCTCTGCACCCATCTCGCCACAAGGCCAAGGTCAAGCTTCCGCAGTACGAGCGGGGTGCCGCGCCGCCGGAGTTCTTCGACGATCAGCTGCCCGACGCGCTGATCGACGCGATCGGCGTCATAGGCGAGCAGTACGACGCGCTGATCGTCGACGAAGCCCAGGATCTGCAAGACAACTGGTTCGCGGCGCTGCAAATCACGCTACGCGAGGAGAGCCGCGCCGCGATCTGGCTGTTCATGGACGACAACCAACGTGTCTACGGTGACGGGTTCACCGTCCCGGACGACTACATGTCGTTCGAGCTGACCGTCAACTGCCGCAACACCCGGGCGATCCACCGCGAGGTCATGAAGTTCTACGAGGGCCAGATCGTCCCTGAGGTGCGCGGTCCGGAGGGCCGCGCCGTCGAGTTGATCCACACGGATGATGCGCGTGCGACAGTGGCGGGCGTCATTGAGCGCCTCTGCGGCACTGAGGAGATCCCGCCGCAGGACGTGGTCGTGCTGTCCGCGCACGGCTGGGAGAACTCGCAGATCGCCGCCGGCCTGCCGGGGCGCTTCACGCTCGCGGCCGAGCGCGGAAAGCTCGGAAGCTACGTGCAGTTCTCGTCGATCCGCGCGTTCAAAGGGCTCGAATCCCCTGTTGTCATCCTTAGCGAGCTCGAGGACCTGGACGAGGCCACGCACGCCCAGCAGCTGTACGTCGGCCTCTCGCGTGCTCGCAACCACTGCGTCATCGTCGCGCCACCGGCGGTGTAGCCCGGGAGTCGCTCGGTCGTCTCCAGGTGCGCGGTCGCCCGAGCGCTCTCTCTTGGCTCCGGCTGACCATATCGAGGAGACTGCCTGCATGAGCAACGAGAGGAGTGGAGGGTGAAGGCGTGCCGTTAGGACTCACGACTCTATGAGTCCTCGTGTTGTGCCGGTGTGATGGTGTAGTTCCAA
>OCTA010000541.1_pt1 | contig 34903 bp, 31 predicted proteins | sample 1538991 | NCBI WGS metagenome assembly OCTA01 (sample SAMEA3539302, study PRJEB22396) | soil metagenome | biome: tundra; feature: field; material: soil | place: USA | collected 2010-05 | depth 0.15 m | reverse complement strand
GCCTACGCCTTCGAACAAGCGACCCAGGTCCGCCAGCCCCCCGCCCTCCCCGCCAGCATCAGCTAGCCTCCGCTCTCCCGCCGGCCCCCCGCCCCATCAGCATCACCTAGCCCCATCAGCATCACCTAGCCCCATCCCCCGTCAGCCGCCCCCGAGCCCCAACCGGACCGATGGAACATAGGGCCGGTTATAACCGCACCGATGGAACATTGGGCCGGTTGCGGGATGCCGCGCGATCCTCGCTCGCGTCACACTGGCCCATCGTGCATCGGATGAGGTGGTACGGAGGTGCGGGGTTGCCTGGTCCAGGCCGCGCGATAACCTGGCGAGCATGGAGTCTTGGCGCCGTGCGGATGTCCCCGTGCTACCGGGGAGCGGGCTGGCGCCCCGGCTGCACGACACGGCCACCGGGGAACTGGTCCTGGCTTCGGCGGGTCCGGTGGCCACCTTGTACGCCTGCGGCATCACTCCCTACGACGCGACCCACATCGGGCACGCGGCCACCTTCACCGCCTGGGACCTGCTCATCCGCGCCTGGCTTGACGCGGCCCCAGAGGTCCAGGACGCCCCAGACGCTGAGTCCTCCCCGTCCCGCTTCACCGTTATCTACGTGCAGAACGTGACCGACGTCGATGATCCACTGCTCGAGCGAGCCACCCGGGACGGTGAAGACTGGCGCGAGCTGGCCCGCCGCGAGATCCAGCGGTACCGCGGGGACATGGAGGCGCTCCGCGTCCTGCCGCCCACCCATCTGATCGGAGCGGTTGAGGCGCTGCCGGTCATCGAGCGGTTCAGCGTCCGGCTGGCGGACCACGGCGCCCTGTACAACGTCGACGAGGACCTCTACTTCGCCAAGTTGGCGGACCCGCAGTTCGGTCTGCTGTCCGGACCCGGCACGCCCTCCGGGCTCAATCCGGCTCAGATGGCTGAGCTCGCCGCGCAGCGCGGTGGTGATCCGGGCCGGCCGGGGAAGAAGGATCCGCTGGATTGCCTGGTCTGGCGGGCCGAACGGCCGGGGGAGCCGGCCTGGGAATCGCCGTTCGGCCGCGGCAGGCCCGGCTGGCACGTCGAGTGCGCCGCGATCGCCACCGAGTACCTGGGGCCGGCCTTCGATGTCCAGGCGGGCGGTTCTGACCTGGTGTTCCCGCACCATGAAATGAGCGCGTCGCACGCCCGGGTCGCGCTGGCTCCGGTAGAAAGAGCGTTCGCGCAGGTGTACGCCCATGCTGGGATGGTGAGCTACCAGGGCGAGAAGATGTCCAAGTCGCTGGGCAACCTGGTGTTCGTGAGCAGGCTCCTGGCCGATGGCGCGGACCCGATGGCGGTGCGGATGGCGCTGCTGGCGCACCACTACCGTTCGGACTGGGAGTGGACCGACGCCGTCCTCGGCGACGCACAGGCCCGGCTGGCCCGCTGGCGCTCGGCGCTGGCCCGGGCCGAGGCGGCCGTTCCTGATGCACCCCCGATGACCGGCGACGACGAGTTCGGCGTCCGCGAGGTCGAGTTCGGCCCGCCCGGCGCGAGTCCGGCCACCGCGGCCGACGGGGTCCTGGCCGGAGTGCGGGCGCGCCTTCACGACGACCTCGATGCTCCCCATGCGCTTGTCGTCGTCGATCGCTGGGCCGACTCGCTGCTGGCCAAGGCGCCCACCCGGATCACTCCGCACGACGTCTCCGGAGCCCGGCTCGGCAGGGAAACCGTCGACGCCCTGCTCGGCATCACCTTGTAACCGCTTCCCCGGCTGGGCGGCTGCGGACTGGCGGCAGGGACATTTCAGGCCTATCCCTCGCCGGCGCCTGTGGATAAGTCTAGTTATCCACAGGCGCCCGATGCCTCCGGCGTATGCCTTCCCCGCGTCACACGCTGGTGACATGGAACAAACACTCACTGCGGGTGACGAGTCCCCGCAAAACCCGCAAAACTCGCAAAACTCGCAGGCGCCGCCCGCCGCGCAACCCAGCCCCGTCCCCGTCCCCGTTGACTCGCCCGCGTCGCTTCTCGCCCTCGTCCCGCACCTGCTCGGTTTCATCCCCGAGGCCAGCTTCGTCGTGATCGGGATCGATCCCGCTGGCCACGTGAAGGTCACGCTCCGATACGACCTGCCTGATCCGCCTGGTATCGGCGTAGCCGCGGACGTGGCCACCCACGCCGTCGGCATCATCGGCTCGCAGGGGATAACCACTACGGCGGCGGTCGGCTATGGTCCCGAGACGCTGGTCGACATGGTGGCCGCCGCGGTGCGGGACGCAGCCGGCAAAGCCGGAATCGACCTCCAGGAATTTCTCCGGGTCGAGAACGGCCGCTACTGGTCCTACGTGTGCGGCGACGAGGAATGCTGCCCGGCCGCGGGGGTGCCCTTCGACGCCAGCGCGGATTCCGCCTCGACCGCGATGGATCACGCCGCCGACGAGGTCCTGCCCGGCCGTGCCGCCGTGGCCGCCCGTATCGCCCCGCTCGGCGGCATCGCCGCGGAGTCCATGCACCAGGCCACCCGCCGGGCGGAGCGGCACGTCACTCAGCTGCTCGCCAAGACGCGCAAGTCCGGACGCCTCGGCTCCGTGCGGCACCTGATCGCCTCCGAAGGGCTGGCCGCGGTCAGCTCCCTGATTGCCACCTACCGGGCCGGCGGCCGGTTCACCACGGATTACCAACTCGCCAGGATGACGGTGGCCCTGCGCGACCTGCGGGCCAGGGACGACGCGTGGGCCCGGATGGACCCCGCCCACCGGGACGCGCACCGCCGGCTGTGGATCGACGTGACCCGTCGCGCGCAGCCCGGCTACGTGGCCGCGCCCGCCGCTCTGCTCGCCTTCGTGGCCTGGCAGTCCGGGGACGGGGCGCTGGCGAACGTCGCGCTCGACCGGGCCCTCGCCGACGATCCCCGCTACTCGATGGCCTTGCTGCTCCGCCAGGTGATCACCGCCGGGGCTCCGCCGTCGCTGGCCAGGCTGCCGATGACGCCGGAGGAGGTGGCCGCCAGTTACGACGATGCCGAGGCGGAGGCTGGGGCGGAGGCTGGGGGCGACGCCGACGATGACCACGACATGGACCTAGATGTCCACGACCTGGACGCTGACGACGAACGGTGAGGTCAGGTCGGGGAAAGGATCAGTGATGAAGAGGAGGGCCTGTGGTTCCGGGATACACTGCCTGAGATGTTCGTCCAGCTCAGCATGTATGTTGCCTTTTGCCCGTCCCTGGCCGTTTCCGTGACGGGTAACCACGCTTAACCGGAAGGATGCCCGCATGACTGCCGACACGCACGAGGTCGCGGTGGCCGGATTGCGGGAGGCTTACGCGGCCTGGCCGCCGGGGACACCGGTCCGGCTGGCCAAGCGCACGTCTAACCTGTTCAGGTTCCGTGACGCAGGCCCCGCGACCTCGGCTGGCCAGAAGATTAAGGCGGCCAGGAGCGCCGGGACCGGCCTGGACGTATCCGCGTTCGGCCACGTGCTGCGGGTTGATCCGGACCGCAGGACGGCCTGGGTCGGGGGCATGACCACGTACGAGGATCTCTGTGACGCCACGCTCAGCCATCGGCTCATGCCGCTGGTGGTGCCGCAGCTCAAGACGATCACTCTGGGCGGGGCCGTCACCGGGCTGGGCATCGAGTCCACCTCGCTGCGCAGCGGCATGCCGCATGAGTCCGTGCTCGAAATGGAGATCCTGACCGGAGACGGCCGTGTGGTCCGCGCCACCGAGAGCAACGAGTACGCCGATCTCTTCCGCGGCTTTCCGAACTCCTACGGCACCCTAGGCTACACCCTCTCGCTCACGATCGAACTGGAACCGGTTCAGCCGTTCGTGCACCTGCGCCATTTCCCGTTCAGCACCGCGGAGGCGTGCCTGGACGCGGTGGCCCAGATCGCCGCGGAGGGAAGCTTTCGCGGCCACCGGGCGGATTTCGTCGACGGGACCGCCTTCGGGCCCGATGAGCTCTACCTCACGGTCGGGGCGTTCAGCGACGTCGCGCCGTGGCGCAGCGATTACACCGGCCAGCAGGTCTACTACGAATCGATCAGGCGCGACAAGGAGGATTTTCTCACCATCCGGGACTACCTGTGGCGGTGGGATACCGACTGGTTCTGGTGCTCGCGCCCCTTCGGTGTGCAAAAGCCGATGATCAGGCGGCTGTGGCCGCGTCGTTACCGGCGCAGTGACGTCTACCGCAAGCTGGTCGCCTTCGACCGGCGTCATGGTTTCAGTGACACCCTGATGGCCCGGCGGCAACTCCCGCCCCGCGAGGCGGTGATCCAGGACGTGGAGATCCCGGTCGAACGCGGGGCCGAGTTTCTGCGATTTTTCGCCGCGAATGTGGGGATGAGCCCGGTATGGATGTGCCCGCTGCGGCTTCGTGGTGAGCGTGTCTGGCCCCTGTATCCGCTGCAGCCCGGTGAGGTGTACGTGAATTTTGGGTTCTGGGGAACGGTGCCACTGCCGCCGGGCAGGTCTGACGGTTACTACAACCGCCTCATCGAAGATGAGGTCGCGAGGCTGGACGGGCATAAGTCGCTGTATTCGACCTCGTTCTATGCCGAGGACGAGTTCTACCAGCGCTACAACGGCGACGCTTACCGGGCGCTCAAGCGCACGTATGACGGTGAGGGTCGCTTGCTCGGCCTGTACGAGAAGTGCGTCACGGGACGCTGAGTTACCTGCAAGAGCGGAAAGGAACGCTAAGGATGGCACTGGCGGAAATCTTTGAGTCATTCGTGGGGCCCGATGCCCCGCTGGAATTCGCGGCCTATGACGGCAGCCGGGCCGGCGCGGCCGGATCTCCGGTGAAGATGACGGTCCTCTCTCCGGTGGCGGTGGCCCACCTGGCCCAGGCGCCAGGCGCACTCGGACTGGCCCGGGCTTACGTGTCCGGGCACCTTGACATCGAAGGGGATATGTACGAGGCCCTGGCCCGGATGACCAAGGCCCAGAACATCAGTATGACGGTGGCCGAGAAGCTGCGCCTGCTGCAGGCCCTCGGCGGTCCGAAGCTGCTGCTGCACCGGCTGCCGCCGCCGCCGCAGGAGGTCCGGATGAAAAGCCGCTGGCGGACCGGCCGCCTGCACTCCAAGGACCGTGACGCCAGCGCGATCTCGCATCACTACGACGTGTCCAACCAGTTCTACGAGTGGGTGCTCGGGCCGACGATGGCCTATACGTGCGCCTGCTATCCGAGCGAGGACGCCACCCTGGAGGAGGCGCAGGCGACCAAGTTCGACCTGGTCGCCCGCAAGCTTGGCCTGCACGAGGGCATGCGCCTGCTGGACGTCGGCTGCGGTTGGGGCGGCATGGTGATGCACGCCGCCCGTGAGTACGGCGTCAAGGCTCTCGGGGTCACGCTGTCCGCCCAGCAGGCCGCGTGGGCGCAGGCCGCGATCGAGCAGGAAGGGCTGTCCGGGCTCGCCGAAGTACGGCACCTGGATTACCGCGACGTGCCGGAGACCGGCTTCGACGCGGTCAGCTCCATCGGGCTCACCGAGCACATCGGCAAGCAGAACCTCCCGTCGTACTTCGCGTTTCTCTACAGCAAGCTGAAGCCCGGCGGCCGTCTGCTCAACCACTGCATCACCCGGCCTGATAACACCGAGCCCGCCATCCGCAAGCGCGGGTTCATCAACCGGTACGTGTTCCCGGACGGCGAGCTCGAGGGACCCGGTTACCTGATCTCCCTCATGCACGACGCCGGCTTCGAGCTGCGGCACGAGGAGAACCTGCGCGAGCACTACGCCAAGACCCTGGCGGCCTGGAGCGCCAACCTGGACGCGCACTGGGCCGAGGCGGTCAAGGAGGTCGGGCAGGGCACCGCCCGGGTCTGGCGCCTGTACATGGCAGGCTCGCGGCTCGGCTTCGACCGCAACCACATCGAGCTGCACCAGGTGTTGTGCGTCCGGCTGGCCGCGGACGGGAAATCCGGCATGCCGCTGCGGCCCGACTGGGAGGCGTCCCCGGTTCTCGCTAGTTAACTTCGCGCCGAACGGACCGTGGTTCTCCGTCCCACAGCACCGTTTTCGTCCTGACCCCGCAGGTCCTGCGGGACGTGTGCTGTCGGCCGGACCTGTCGTCCTGGCGGTGCCTGCGGCTCCGCCAGCCGCATGCGCGGTATCGTCCTGCTGGCCAGCGTGCCAGCGACGCCCGCCGGGGCCAGGAACGGCAGCAGGTCGGCGATGACCCCGGCGGCGAATAGGGCGGCGATCGTCCTGGCCGAGGTGACCTCGGCCAGGCCCGCCCGGGTGGGCGCCGGGATCGCGACGGCGGGCAGGCCGCAGCATGCGGCGGCCGTGGCGGCCAGCCCGGCGTCGGGCCCGGCCGCCACGATCAGGTCCGCGTCCTGCGCGGCCTGCGTCATCGCCTGGGTGAACAGCACCGGCACGCTGGCCTGCCGGGCGAGCAGCTCAGCGATATCGTCATCCGCGGTGACCAGCTGGCCGGTGATGGTGGAGATCAGCCTGCGCTGCGGCGGAACCGTCCGGGTGCCCGCCATGATGCTTCGCAGCGGAGCGACGCATCTGGCCATGGCGGAGGAGTGCATGGCGGTGGTACTGCTGAGAACCTCGACCGGGACCTTACGCGGGCCGGCCCGCCGGGCCAGCTCGCGGATGCCCGTGGTGGACCCGGCCACTACGTGCACACGGGGTCCCTCGTAGGCGGCGATGTGCAGCCGGCCGGGGGCGCACAGCGCGCGGGTCAGGTCGATGTCGGCCGTGATGCGGGCCATCGCGACCGAGCCCCGCCGCCCGTCGCCGCAGGCGCGCAGGACCTGCCCGTACCGGGCGACCAGGCGCGCCGCCTCAGCCGCGGGCAGGCTGCCGGCCCAGACCAGCCCGGTAATCTCGCCCAGGCTGTAGCCCACTCCGGTGACCGGCTTCACGCCGAGCAGGTCCAAGGTGCCGAGGGCCTCGAGCGAGGTGGTGAGCAGCGCCGGATGAGCAGCCGCCGATTCGGCCCGTCCGGGGAAGAGCACCACGACCGCGCCGGCCGCTCCCGCTGTTACGTGCACGCCCGGCTCAGTCGTGCCCGAGGTCGCCCCGCCGGTCCTGAGCTGCCAGGCGGCGTACTGAGCCTGTGCGGCCAGCCGGGACGGCGTGGCCGCGGTCAGCGTCACTCGCAGCGGCGCCGCGTGATCGGCGGCGCGCCGCGCGCCGATCGCCAGCTGCCGGGCGAGTTCGGGCAGCTCGGAATCCGAGAGTGCGGTCGCGCTCGCGGCGATGTCGTCGAGCCGTCCCGCGAGCGCGCCGAGATCCCCGCCGCACAGCGCGAAAACCCTGGCCTGAGCCGCAACGTCCCCAGGTCGCCGGAAGGCGCCCGGTGGCGTGGCCGGTTGCCCGGCGGCGCGGCGCCGGCGGCCGGATCCGCGGTCGGTCTCTCCTTCGCGGCGCAGTACGAGATGGACGCCTTCGGCGTCCCGGGCGCCGGGAAAGCCGGACATGACGGCAGGGTCGGCCGTACCGAGGGAGTTCACCGCGGCCAGCCGTGTCCCGTCCGGCCACGGTTCTGGTCGCGCGGGCATCCGGAGCAGTGCCTGGCCCGACTCGAGCAGCGGATGCGGCCGCGCGCACCAGGTACCGGGCGGAATCGTTCCCGCGGCCATCGCGCTGGCGGTCTTGACCAGGCTGGCGATGCCAGCCGCCGCCTTGGTATACCCGATGCTGGCCGATACCGCGCCGAGCGCCGCGACCGCTTTCCCGCCGCGCCTGAGCTGTGTCAGCATGGCCAGCTCGGCCGAGTCTCCGGTCGAGGTGCCGGTTCCCTGGCCTTCGACGAACTGGATATCCGCGGGGTCGATCCCCGCCTGCTGGTAGGCCAGCAGCGATGCCGGCCCGGCCAGGGCGGGGGCCAGGGCCGGCCACGTGCTCCAGCCCGCTATCTCGGCGTACACCGGCACTCCCGCGGCCCGGGCGTCGGCCGTGTGGGCCAGCACCACGATGCCGCAACCCTCTCCGGGCAGCAGCCCGGCCGGGTCGGCGGCGTAGACGCGCATCTCGTCGGTGCCCAGCGTGCCCGCTCGTTCCTGCAGGGCGAGCCAGTCTGGGTCGATGCCGAGTTCCGCCCCGCCGGCGACCGCGAGATCGAGCTCGCCCGCCTGCAGGGCACGGGCGGCCGCGACGACCGCGTGCAGGGAGGACTGGTACGCCGCTCGCGGGTACGGCGCGCCGGCGGTGAAGCCGAACTCTGCGCGGACGAGCCCGCACACGCTCGGCGTTACGCTCGCGATGATCAGTCCGGTCCGGGCGGTTCCGGCCGCGTCGCGCAGGCCTGCGTCGGTGAGGGCCACAGCGGTCATCTCGGCCGCCAGCTTCTGGACCGGACCCAGATCATGCGGGCCGAGCTCCGGGTCACCGAACGAGACGGCCGGGACCGTCCAGTCATCGACAAGCGCCGCGTACATCGGGCGGCCCGGCAAGCCTGTCACCGGCTGGAACATGCGGCGCCCGGCGACGGCGACGTCGTGGAATTCGGCGGGATCGCTGGCACCAGGGAACCGGCACGCCATGCCGATGATCGCGACAGGCCCGCGCCGATCCCCCCGACCGTCCATTGGCCCCCCCGCCAGGAATGGTTAGCTCGACTACTCAGTAATGAGTAGGTGCTGCCGAGCCGCCCGTCAAGGGGAATGCCGAGACGCGCTGATATCCGTGCGCGGATGCATTTATGGCCGGTGACAAGGGATTTTCACCGCTATGCGCGGCCGGGGATGAGTTCCGGCCGGGTCCGCTCGTCACCGCGGGACCGGCCGCCCGGACGGCCGTGCGCCGACGGGCCGCAGGCGGCGGACGGACACGCGGGGGGTGCGCTATCCTGTGGGTATGCGTGCCGTCCGGCTGCTCCTTACTTAGCCGCGCCGACCTACCGTCGTTGGCGCGGCTGCCCCTCGTCTCGAGGGGCGTTTTCATTGCAGGTGATCATCACCCCAGGGGCTTTACGGGGTTTTTAGGGGTCCGGACCGATTCAATGGTGAGGAAACAATGACAGCGGCCGAGAGCGCCGAGCTGGCGCAGCGCTATGACCCCCGTGATGTCCAGGAGAAGTGGCAGGCGCGCTGGACGGAGCTCGATCCGTTCCGCGCCAGCGAGGATCCCGAGGATCCCCGGGAGCGCTTCTACCTAGTTGACATGTTCCCGTACCCGTCGGGCGACCTGCACATGGGTCACGCCGAGGCCTACGCCATCGGCGACGCCCTCGCCCGTTACCATTTCCTGCGGGGCCGCAACGTGCTGCACCCGATCGGCTGGGATGCCTTCGGCCTGCCCGCCGAGAACGCCGCGATCAGGAACAACACCCACCCGGCCGACTGGACGTACGCCAACATCGAAACCCAAGCCGCCTCGTTCCGGCGGTACGCGGCGTCCTTTGACTGGAGCCGCAGGCTGCAGACCTGCGATCCGACCTACTACCGCTGGAATCAGTGGCTGTTCCTGCGCTTCTACGAGCGGGCGCTGGCCTACCGCCGGGACGGGTACGTCAACTGGTGCCCGGTAGACCAGACGGTGCTGGCCAACGAGCAGGTCATCGCCGGGAAGTGCGAACGCTGCGGCGCCGACGTGGTGCGGCGGATGCTGAACCAGTGGTACTTCAAGATCACCGAGTACGCGGACCGGCTACTCGCGGACGCCGAGCAGCTGGAGGGCAGCTGGCCCGAGCGGGTCCTGCTGATGCAGCGGAACTGGATCGGCCGCTCGGAGGGCGCCGCGGTCCAGTTCGCGGTGGAGGGCCGGGACGAGCCGGTGACGGTCTTCACCACCAGGCCCGACACCTTGTACGGCGCGACCTTCTTCGTGGTGGCGGCGGACTCGCCGCTGGCCGAGCAGCTGTGCGCGCCTGATCGGCTGCCCGAGCTGCGTGCCTATGTCGAGCAGGTCAGGAAGCTGACCGACATCGAACGCCAGGCCACTGACCGGGAGAAGACCGGGGTCTTCCTGGGCCGGTCCGCCATCAACCCGGTGAACGGCGAACGGATCCCGGTGTGGGCCGCCGACTACGTGCTGCCCGACTACGGCACCGGCGCCATCATGGCCGTGCCCGCGCACGACCAGCGGGACCTGGATTTCGCCCGCGCCTACGGACTCGACGTCCGGATGGTGGTGGACACCGGGCAGCCGGATCCGGCTCAGACCGGGATCGCGACCGCGGGCGACGGCAAGCTGGTGAATTCGGGCCCGCTCAACGGGCTGGCGAAGGCGGAAGCCATCGCCACGATCACCGCGATCCTGGAGGAAAAGGGCCTGGGGCGGGCGGCGGTCAACTACCGCCTGCGGGACTGGCTGGTGTCACGGCAGCGCTTCTGGGGAACCCCGATCCCGATCGTGCACTGCCCGTCCTGCGGCGAGGTGCCGGTGCCCGACGACCAGCTGCCCGTGGTGCTGCCCGACCTGCGCGGCCAGGACCTAGTGCCCAGGGGCGTGTCCCCGCTGGCCGCCGCCGAGGACTGGGTGAACGTGCCCTGTCCCGCCTGCGGCGGCCCGGCTAAGCGCGACACCGACACCATGGACACGTTCATGGATTCCTCCTGGTACTTCCTGCGGTACTGCTCGGTCGACTACACCGACGGGCCATTCGACCCGGCCGAGGTCCGCTGCTGGGCGCCGGTAGACCTGTACGTGGGCGGCGTCGAGCACGCCATCTTGCACCTGCTGTACAGCAGGTTCTTCGTCAAGGTCCTGTACGACATGGGCATGCTGGACTTCACCGAGCCGTTCACCCGGCTGATCAACCAGGGCCAGGTGATCAACCACGGCAAGGCGATGTCCAAGTCGCTGGGCAACGGCGTGGACCTGGGCCAGCAGATCGAGCGTTTCGGGGTGGACGCGATCCGGCTGACCATGATTTTCGCCAGCCCGCCCGATGACGACATCGACTGGGCGGACATGCACCCAGAAGCGATGGTGAAGTTCCTAGGCCGGGTCTGGCGGATTGCCGCTGACGTGGCCGATGCAGACCCCGTACCGCGCGAATTCGCCGCCGCCGCGGCGGATACCGAACTGCGCAGGATCACGCACCGGACCATCGACGAGGTGACCCGCCAGGTGGAGTCGTACCACCTCAACGTCGCCGTGGCCCGGCTGATGGAGCTGGTCAGCGCCGCGCGCAAGGCCATCGACTCCGGCCCGGGCGCGGCCGACCCGGCGGTTCGCGAGGCGGCGGAGGTGCTGGCGGTGCTGGTATCGCTGTTCGCCCCCTACACCGCCGAGGAGTCGTGGGACGTGCTGGGCCACAAGCCGTCAGTCGCCCGGGCAGCCTGGCCGGCCGCGGACCCGAATCTGCTGACTCAGGACAAGATCACCTGCGTGGTGCAGGTTAACGGCAAGGTTCGCGACAAGCTCGAGGTCTCGCCCGAGATCAGCGAAGACGACCTTCGCGAACTCGCGCTCGTCGCGCCGGGGGTCGTACGCACGCTGGGTGACCAGCAGGTCCGCCGGGTGATTGTCCGGGCGCCGAAGCTGGTCAGCATAGTCGCGGCGTAAACCCCCTCGATCCATGGCGCCCCCCTCGATCGGGCCAGCTCTCGATCGGGGCGGACGCGCCCGGCCCTGGGTGGGCCCGGACGCCTCCGCACCACCCCGACCACTGTGTGCTCAGACGCGCTGTGCTCAGACGCTGTGTGTCAGACGTGGCGCGCTCAGATGCGGCGGAGCACGGCCACGACACGGCCGAGGATGGTGGCCTCGTCGCCGAGGATTGGCGTGTATGCCGGGTTGTGCGGAATCAGCCAGACGTGCCCGTCACTCTGCTTGAACGTCTTCACCGTCGCCTCGCCGTCAAGCATCGCCGCCACGATCTCGCCGTTCTCCGCGACCTGCTGCTCCCGGACCACGACCCAGTCCCCGTCTGTGATGGCCGCGTTCATCATCGAATCGCCGGCCACCTTGAGCAGGAACAGCGTGCCCTCGCCGACCAGCTGCCTGGGCAGCGGGAAGACGTCTTCCACGGATTGCTCGGCCAGGATCGGGCCGCCCGCGGCGATCCGCCCGATCAGAGGTACGTAGATGGCCTCTTGCGAGGGAATGTCGATGCCGGGAATGTCGCCGGCCTCGTCCTCGTGGCCGGGCTCCGGCCGAACGGCGGGGTGACCCGGCAGGCGCACCTCGACGGTCCGCGGACGGCCCACGTCCCGGTGTAGGTAGCCCTTCTTCTGCAGGGTGCTGAGCTGGTAAGAGACGCTCGACGTGCTCGTCAGGCCGACGGCTTCGCCGATTTCCCGCATCGAGGGCGGGTAGCCGCGCTTCTGCACCGATTCCCTGATGACCTGGAGCACCTTTCGCTGCCGCCAGGTCAGGACGTGATCGGGATCGGGTTTGTCCGGCGTGTCGGGGATGACGACGGGCGCGCTGCCCTTCGGCTTGCGGCCCGGCCGCCCCTTAGGTCTGGGCGCCCCCGTTGCGTCGGGGCCGGAAGTACCTACTGCGGTGCCTCCCATGACGGTTTCCTCCATCTGATGACCTTCCGTGTCCGAGTTCTTGCATGCTGAGTAGAGAGTAACGGTTCTCGCTCAAGATCCCAAACATCTGTTCGACGTGTCGTCAAAATGTCGTACCCGAGCGATACAACGAATGTGTACCCGTTCGATCGAACGTTTAGGCGATCGAAAGGGAGTACGATCGAACACAGTGTAGCTCGAACGAAGATTTGACCATGGAGGTCGTCATGAACGCGACGCGAGCGGCGGCGTTGCCTAGGTACCGCACGGAGAACCCGGGTTTCCCCAGGGAGAACCGGCTGTACCGCACGGGCAAGCCTGCGCGGTTCCGCCCCGACCTGCGCGTGGTGTACCGCGCGGGAAGCCCCGTTGCGGTGGCTCCCGCCGCGTCCTCCGCCGCCGCCGCGCCCTTCGTCTCAGTTCATCCTGCGGCAGCGCCTCCCGCCGCGGCTCCCCTCGCCCCCGCGCCGCCTGCCACCGCCCGGCCTGCCCCTGCCCCTGCCCCTGCCCGGCCTGGGGTGTCTCCGTCCTCGGCGACCAGCCCGCTGCGGCTGACCAGGCGGGGACGCATCGTGGTCGCGGTCATGGCCGCGCTCCTGGTGGCCGGGCTGTCGCTGGCCGTCGCCGGGGCGGCGCAGGCGACCGGCCCCTCCGCATCGCAGCGCGCGACCGGCCCCAACCTCGCCCGGGTGGTCGTCCGTCCCGGCCAGACCCTATGGTCAGTGGCCGAGAACGCCGATCCCAACGCGGATCCCCGCCTGGTGATCCAGCAGATCGCTCAGCTGAACGCGTTGACCAGCGACAACCTGGTGGCAGGCCAGCGGTTGTGGGTACCGCGTAGCTGAGAACCGCAGGCGAGGCGGTCCCGCCTCGCCCGATCCAGGCGCGCCGGCGCGCCGGCACCGCAACACGCCGGCGGGTCCCCGGGGAGTAACTCAGCCGCCAGGCTTTTCCTCATTGACCGCGTGTCCGCGCTTGCCTCCAGCCGTCCTCGTGGTCTACGGTAACCACAACATCTAGTACTTACATCGTTGTGTTTTTTCCACAAGTTGTGTTCACAAGCTAGAATGGAAACACAGCAAGACAGCTGCCGGGAGGTGATCGCGTGCACTGCCCATTCTGTCGCCACCCAGACAGCAGGGTCATCGACAGCCGGACGGCTGACGACGGCGCGGCGATCCGACGCCGGAGGTCATGTCCGGAATGCGGGCGCCGGTTCACCACTCAGGAGACGGTCATCTTGATGGTGGCCAAGCGCAGTGGCGTCACCGAGCCGTTCACCCGGGACAAGATCGTCCGTGGTGTGCAGCGCGCCTGCCAGGGACGGCCGGTCAGCGAGGACAAGCTGGCGATCCTGGCTCAGCTGGTGGAAGAGACGATCAGGGCACGGGGCCTGGCCGAAGTCCCCTCGCATGAGGTGGGCCTGGCCATCTTGGGCCCGCTCAGGGACCTCGACGAGGTTGCCTACCTGAGGTTCGCCTCGGTGTACCGGGGTTTCGAGTCGCTCGCCGACTTCGAGGATGAAATCACCGCCTTGCGCCAGGAGCGCCGAAGTGTCACCCGCGCCCCGGCGCGGACGGAATCAGGATCTTTAGGCGGCACGAGTTGTCATTGTTGCAGCGTGGCCATGCAGGGCCTGGCGGGGATCCGGAAGGGTCCCGGAAGGGGGAGAAATGACAGAGACGGTGAGCGGAGCGACGGCCCGGAAGGGGAAGGGGGCCCACGACCAGGGGGCACAGAGCCCACGCGGCGGGAACGGCGGCGGGCTCAAGATCGGGCGTATCCACACCACACCGGGCGTGCATCCCTACGACCAGGTCACCTGGGAGCGCCGGGACGTCGTCATGACGAACTGGCGAGACGGCTCGGTCAACTTCGAGCAGCACGGGGTGGAGTTCCCTGACTTCTGGTCGGTGAACGCCGCCAACATCGTGACCACCAAGTACTTCCGCGGCGCGGTCGGCTCGCCGCAGCGCGAGTGGAGCCTCAAGCAGCTGGTGGACCGGGTCGTCAGCAAGTACGAGCAGACCGGCCGGGAGCAGGGTTACTTCGCCGCCGACGAAGATGCTGTGATCTTCGGCCACGAGCTCAGGTACGCCCTGGTCCACCAAATCTTTTCTTTCAACTCCCCGGTCTGGTTCAACGTCGGCACCACGTCAAAGCAGCAGGTATCAGCGTGCTTTATCCTCGCCGTGGACGACACGATGGACGCCATCCTGGACTGGTACCGGGAGGAGGGCCTGATCTTCAAGGGCGGGTCCGGCGCAGGCGTCAACCTCTCCAAGATCCGGTCGAGCAAGGAGCTTCTGTCCTCCGGCGGCACCGCGAGCGGCCCGGTCTCCTTCATGCGCGGGGCCGACGCCTCCGCAGGCACGATCAAGTCGGGCGGTGCCACCCGGCGTGCGGCCAAGATGGTGGTCCTCGACGTTGACCACCCGGACGTGATGGACTTCATCACGACCAAGGCGCGTGAGGAAGAGAAGGTCCGCGTGCTCCGCGACGCCGGGTTCGACATGGACCTCGGCGGCAAGGACATCGTCAGCGTCCAGTACCAGAACGCGAACAACTCGGTCCGCGTGTCGGACGAGTTCATGCGCGCGGTCGAGGAAGGCAAGGAGTTCGACCTGCTGGCCCGGCTGACCGGCGCGGTGGTCGAGCGGGTCGACGCGCGGAAGCTGATGCGCACGATGGCGCAGGCCGCGTGGGATTGCGCCGATCCCGGTATCCAGTACGACGGCACGATCAACGACTGGCACACCTGCCCGGAGTCCGGCCGCATCACCGCGAGTAACCCATGCTTCCCTGCCGACCAGCGCGTGCTCACGGACAAGGGACTCATACGGATCGGCGACCTTGTGCGCCGCGCCGCGAACGAGGAGCAGTTCGCCGTATACACCAACGACATGACGGCCGAAGCCGATCCGCAGGATCGGGTGGTGGCGACGAGCCCGTCCCGGTACATGGTCACCGGGAGGAACGAGATCCTCGAGCTGCGCTTCTCGGACGGCGCAAGGCTACGGTGCACCCCCGGCCACCGGATCTGGACCGCCAACCGAGGCTGGGTCCACGCCGAAGAGCTGACCGGTGACGACAAGATCGTTCGCTCGTTTCAGCACGCGCCGCGTCATATGGCTGACAACCGGATCCCGATGCACGCCATCCTCACAGTCGAGTACGAGAAGACCCGCAAGCCATTGCAAGTTCCAAGCAAGTGGGACAGGGAGTTCGCGCACTACCTGGGCTGGCTAGTCGGTGACGGCTGCGTCGATAGCCGCGACGCTAGCGCGGTGACTGTGTACGGCTCAGACGAGGACAAGCATGTCGTGCTGCCCAGGCACCACGCCCTGCTCACCCAGATCACGGGCTTTGAGAGCAAGCCGAGCGTGCAGGCGAACGGTACGCTGCAGCTGCGGGTAACCCGGCAGGCCTTCGGCCAGTTCCTGCATCAACTGGGCGTCGCCGAGGGGCGGGCGGCGGAAAAGGTCGTTCCCTCCTCGGTTTACGAGGCTCCCGAAGACGCTGTGGCTGCCTTCCTGCGCGGCCTGTTCGACGCGGACGGCTGCGTGGTACACCAAGCGAGCAACCAAACGAGGTATGTGAGCCTGGGGAGCCGTTCAGAGGAACTCCTTATCGGCGCCCAGGAGCTTCTCACCTCGCTCGGGATCCCATCGCGGATCTACACGACCAGCGCCAAGAAGACCGCGTCGTTCCATTACACGCGCAAGGATGGCACCGAAGTGAGCTACGGTTCCGACGGGCCTTCCTATGACCTGCGCATTACAGCCGGGGCCGTCCGCGACTTTTACCGGCTCATTGGCTTCAGCCTCCCCGGCAAGCAGGAAAAGCTGGCCGAGATTGTCGAGGACACGGGCTTTTATGACGTCGACCGCTCCGTTCGCATGATCAGCCGCGAGTCGAAGGGGTTCGAGACCACCTACAACCTCACCGAGCCGAGGAACCACTCCTACATCGTCGGCGGGACCGTGGTTGCTAATTGCAGCGAATACGTTCACCTGGATAACTCCAGCTGCAACCTGGCCAGCATCAACCTGCTCAAGTTCCTCCGCGAGGACGACACCTTCGATGCAGTCCGGTTCAAGAAGATCTCCGAGCTCATCATCACCGCGATGGACATCTCGATCTGCTTCGCCGACTTCCCCACCGAGAAGATCACCGAGACCACCCGCGCCTACCGCCAGCTGGGCATCGGCTACGCCAACCTCGGCGCTCTGCTGATGGCGACCGGGCACGCCTACGACTCTGAGGCCGGCCGGGCTATCGCCGCCGCGATCACCTCGCTGATGACCGGGGCCGCCTACAAGACATCCGCCGAACTAGCCGGCGCCGTCGGGCCGTACGACGGTTATGCCCGTAACGCCAGACCGCACAAGCGGGTCATCCGCAAGCACGCGGACGCCAGCGAGTCCGTCCGCCCGGTCGCCACCATGGACCGGGAGATCATCGATCTGGCCCAGCAGACCTGGCGGGAGTGCGCGGAGCTCGGCGAGACAAATGGGTACAGAAACGCACAAGCCAGCCTATTGGCCCCTACAGGCACCATAGGCCTCATGATGGACTGTGACACCACTGGTATCGAGCCGGACCTGGCCCTAGTCAAGTTCAAGAAGCTGGTCGGCGGCGGCTCCATGCAGATCGTCAACCAGACCGTGCCGCGCGCGCTGAAGAACCTCGGCTACCCGCACGAGCAGGTCGAGGCGATCACCGAGTACATCGCCGAGCACGGTCACGTGGTGAACGCCCCCGGCCTGCGGCCCGAGCACTACGAGGTGTTCGACTGCGCGATGGGCGAGCGCGCGATCGGCCCGATGGGTCACGTCCGGATGATGGCCGCCGTCCAGCCGCACCTGTCCGGCGCGATCAGCAAGACGGTCAACATGCCAGAAACCGCCACCGTGGAGGAGATCGAGCGGATCTACTTCGAGGGCTGGAAGCTTGGCCTGAAGGCGCTGGCCATCTACCGCGACAACTGCAAGGTCGGCCAGCCGCTGTCGGACGCGCGGAAGAAGCCCGCCGAGGCCGCGGTCCCGGCGGCCCCCGCTCCGGCCGCGCCGCACGAGCACCGCCCGGTCCGCAGGCGGCTGCCCCGGCAGCGGCCCGCCACTGTGACCAGGTTCTCCGTCGCGGGCGCCGAGGGCTACATGACCGCCTCCAGCTACCCCGACGACGGGGTCGGCGAGGTGTTCCTCAAGCTCGGCAAGCAGGGCTCGACACTGGCCGGCGTGATGGACGCCTTCTCCGTGGCCATCTCGGTCGGCCTGCAGTACGGCATCCCGCTGGATTCCTACGTGGCCAAGTTCACCAACATGCGGTTCGAGCCGGCCGGCCTCACTGACGACCCGGACATCAGGATCGCCAGCTCGGTGATGGACTACATCTTCCGCCGCCTCGCGCTGGACCACCTGTCCTACGACGAGCGCGCCGAGCTCGGCATCCTGTCCGCCGCCGAGCGCGCCGCCGAGGTAGCCGGGCACGGGTCCGGCGATCTCGGTGACGACCCCGCCGGGCTGGCCGAAGATGTGGATCCCATCGAACTCGCCCAGTCGGCCGCAGTCGAACAGCCTCATCATGCCGAACGGCCGGTGGTTCACGCCGCCAAGCCAGCTCAGCCGGCAGCCGCGCCCTTTCCCGCCCCGCATAGCTCCACCGAGCTGATCGAGGCCCACCAGGGCCGGACCGCGGACGCCCCGCTCTGCCTCACCTGCGGCACCAAGATGCGCCCGGCCGGCAGCTGCTACGTCTGCGAAGGCTGCGGCTCCACCAGCGGCTGCAGCTGAAAGTGAGCGGTATTGCATCAGATGCAACAAGAGACGTGGCTGGTCCGGTGATCCGCCTGACCAGCTAGGGCAAGCCGTGTTGGCGGTTGTAGGCCGTCAGCACGACGGGCGCCCACGCTTGCAGGAGCGGGCGCCCGTCGCGGCAAGGACAGTGATTGCCTTGCGGTGTTGAGAACAGCAATGACATCACGGTCCTCGTCGTAGATCAAGACGAAGGGAGGGGTAAATATGGCTACCAGCAACGATGGCAAGGGGACCGGCCCGAAGCCGGCTAGCGACGCAGGCAAGCTGCTGCGCGATCCGAAGACGCCGAAGAAGGCGAAGGAAGTCGCAGCGAGCGACCTTGCGCAGGCGCCGCGCAAGCCGAAGAAGAACGGTAAGTGATCGCCGCCGCCCTGGGCCTGCAACCAGGGCGGCTGATCGCTACAGCTACAAGGGCTGCGGCGAGCGTCGTCTTGTGGACGCATCACAGTCTAGGAGTGAGTGCAGTGGCGATGAACTTTACTGAGCTCGACGGAACCACACGTGAATGGATGCTCCGGCGTTTTGAGGCCGAGGAGTCCGGTGGGAACCCGTACCGTTCCGAGGCGCTGAGTCAGCTAGGGCTAGCGGATTGGCCAGACCTCATGCGCCAGGCGATCACCGATCCAGACGGGAATGAGGTCACCTTGGCTGCCAGGTTGAACCGGCCGGGTTACTGGCAGGCAACCGAAACGTACGTTCGCAATGGCGTGTCTCATCAGCGGCGCGTGAACGCCGCTCAGGCGTCGGAGCGTCTGGCTGTCACCGAGTTCAATACCTGGTACGTGGCTGGGTTGGCGGCTCGCTTCCAAGAGGAGGAAGTGGCGCGCTGTCGCGTCTACCGAGGGGGAATCCCGAAGTGGCAGGCAGCGGCGTGCTCGGTCCACGAGGGCCAAACCTATGCCGTGGCTGAGATCGTTGAGGGTCACCGGATCGGGTACTGGCCTCCGCCGGGCGTGCATGGCCAGCTTTCTATTCCGGTCGGGCCGGGCTGCCATCACACGATCGAACGTGCCTAAGCGGTAGCGAGCGCACACCCGAGGCGGTCTGTGGGGCAGGGGACCTGTCGCGATTTGACGAGAAGCATCAATGTTGTGTTAGATGCAACACGTGAGTGATCTCCGGATGGCGGGTCTTCCCGGCGCTGCCCGCCTGGCGCTGGCGGACGGGGTGGTGCATCTTGATCCGGCGTCGGCGGTGTTCGAGGCGATGCTGGAGGGGTGGGCCACGCAGCAGCGTGCCCGGTTCTTGAAGGTCAACACGATCGGGCCGAGGCTGGAGCTGGTGCGTCGGTTCGCGGCGTTCACGAATCAGTACCCGTGGCAGTGGGAGCCGGCGGAGGCCGAGGCGTTCATAACTCATTCGCCGGTCGCGGTGTCCACGGCCAGGAACTACCAGAACACGCTGCGACTGTTCTGCGGCTACGCGTCTGATGCCCGTTACGGGTGGGCGGCGAAGTGCCTGGAGCAGTTCGGCTCGGCACCACGGCAGATCCTTGATGAGTGGAACACGGTCGCCCACGTAACCGAGTACGAGGGGCAGCCGCACCGGCGCCCACTGACCTATGACGAGGTGCAAGCCCTGTTCGACGCGGCTGACGGCCGGGTCGAGGAGATCCGGTCCCGCGGCCGGAAGGGCGCGCTGGCGGCACAGCGTGACGCCGCTCTGCTGAAGACTGTCTACGCGTTCGGGCTTCGGCGTCGCGAGGCATGGGGACTGGATCTCGCTGATCTGCGGCACAACCCGCAGGCGCGCCAGTTCGCGGGCTACGGGGCGGTGTTCGTGCGGTGGGGCAAGTCGTCCAACGGCAGCCCGCCGAAGCGCCGGACGGTGCTCACGGTGCCGGAGATGGACTGGGTGGTCCCGGCGCTGCGGCAGTGGATCGAGGAGATCCGCCCGCTGTTCACCCCCGGCGCCCATCCGGCGTTGTGGGTGACTGAGCGGCGTGGTCGCCTGTCGCGGCGGGCGATCAACGAGGCATTCGATGAGGCCCGTGACGCGGCCGGGCTGGATCCGGTGCTGGACTTGCACTGCCTGCGGCATTCCTATATCACGCACTTGATTGAGTTCGGCTACCCAGAGCGGTTCGCGCAGGACCAGGCTGGTCACTCGTATGCGAGCACGACCGCGATCTATACGGGTGTGTCGGATGAGTTCCGGAACCGGCTTCTTGTGGCGGCGTTGCGGGAGCGGCATGGCCGAGCGTTGGAGGACGAGCCGTGACGAAGAAGATGGGCATCCGGTGGCACCTGCGGATCCGGATGGCGGAGAAGGACCTGTTCCAGACCTCGGATCTGGTGCCGCTGCTGGCCGACCGCGGCATCCACCTGTCCCGTGAGCAGGTCTACCGGCTGGTGACTCAGGTCCCGCAGCGCCTTTCAACCGACACGCTGGCGGCTTTGTGCGACATCCTGGACTGCCAGCCCAACGACCTGATCGAGATCGAGGTCGTCAGCAAGCAGGTCCGTAAGGCGGCCGGTGAATCCGGCCGGGCAGCACCGCCAGTGCGGCGCAGCACGATCCGCCGCCCGGACCTGTCGTGACGGCGGCTGGCTCGGATGGCGAGTCACTGGCTCGCGTCATGTCCTGCCTGATCGTCTCCGTGCCAGAGCTGGACACCGGCGCAGCCCGAGCTGCCCTCGCCACGGCCAAGGCGGAGCACGGGCGCGCGATGCACGAGATTGACGCGCTACTGAAAGAGCATCCCGGCGCCCTGGTGACGACCCCGGCCACATATCCGCTGGCGCTGGTCCGGCTGGCGCACGCGCTGCTGGGTGCCGGGTATCAGGCGGTCGTGGCCCCGGCCTGCGCCGGGTGCGGCAGGATCACGATCGACCTGCGGCGAAAGACCGCGTCCGGCCGGGTCTGCGGAACCTGCGCGGCCCGCGACGGCAAGGGAACATGCGCTCGTTGCGGCCAGCCCAAGCGGATCTACGCCCGGCGTCCCGAGGGCGGGATCTGCTCGGCCTGCTATGACAAGGACGAGCAGGTCGTGACGGAATGCAGCGGGTGCGGCCGCAAGCGCCGGGCGGCCACCCGGATGCCTGATGGCAGCGCTCGCTGCCAGTTCTGCACCACCCGCCCGGCTCGCACGTGCTCGGCCTGCGGCCATCAGCGCACCGTCGCCGGGACCACAGACGCCGGCCCGGTCTGCGCCTCGTGCTACCAGGCTCCGCAGCGGCCATGTGGGCACTGCGGCCGGACCCGCAAGATCGCCAGGCGGGCGACAGCGTCAGCCCCTGACCTGTGCTACAGCTGCTACCAAGGCACGTCGGCGGTCTGCTCGGTCTGCGGGGAGACCAGGCCCTGCCAGCGGATCTCTTCCGGCAGCCCGATCTGCCGGGGCTGCCGGGCCCGTCCTCCCCGGACCTGCTTCCGGTGCGGGCGCGATCGTCCAGTCCAGGCGGAATGGCCCGCCGGACCGGTCTGCACCGGCTGCTACGAGCATGTCCGCCGCCACCCAGCCGAGTGCGCAGGATGCGGAGCGGTACGGCCGCTGGTCGGTAGCGACGAGCTGGGAAGGCCGGTCTGCGGCCCGTGCGCCGGAACTCCAGGGCTGGACTACACCTGCCGCGAATGCGGACGGGGAGGAGAGATCCACAGCGGCGGGCGCTGTTTCAGCTGTGTCCTGGCTGAGCGTGCTCACGCCTTGCTCGCCGGTCCCGGCGGGGAGGTCTCTGCGCAGTTGCATCCGCTGTTCGCGGCACTCACCACGGTCACCAACCCCGCCACCGTGGTGACCTGGCTGGGCAAGAGCCGGTCGGCCCAACTGCTCGGCAGCCTGGCCCGGACAGGCAGCCCCGTCACTCACGACCTGCTCGACGACCTGCCGCAAACCCAGGCGCTGCGCTACGTCAGGGACATGCTGGTCAGCTCCGGCGTCCTGCCCGCACGCAACGAGCACCTGGAGCGACTGGCACCCTGGATGGAGCACCTGCTGGACGACAAGCCAGCCCACCACGCCCGGCTCATCAGGCCCTTCGCGCACTGGTTCGTGCTCCGCCGCGCCCGCCGGACCGCCGCCCGCCGGACCTTCACCCGGGGATCGGCCGACTTCGCGCGGGCCCGCATCCTGGCCGCCCTCGACCTGCTGTCCTGGCTGGATGAGCGCGCCCAGGACCTGCACGGCCTTACCCAGGCCGATTTGGACCGGTGGCTGACCGACGGCACTACCACCCGCCGGGCCGTGCGCTACTTCCTCCACGGGGCACATGGCCGCGGCCTGGTCAGTGACCTGAACGTGCCGCTTCCCCCGCGTCAGGAACCAGAGCGCCTGCTCGCTGAGGACGACCATATCCATCAGCTCGACCGCTGCCTCACCGACGAGGCCATGCCCTTGGACCTCCGCGTCGGGGGAGCGCTCGTCTTGCTTTTCGGGATGCTGGTCAGCAGGATCACCCAGCTGACCAAGGACGACGTGATCGAAGACAGCCAGGCCACCTGGCTGGCTATCGACGGGCATCGCCTCATGCTGCCGGCAAGGCTGGCGCACCTCGTCCGCCAGTTGCGCGACCAGGACGAGCCACGATGGACACTCGGTCGCCTGGGAACCCCGGTGCCGTGGCTCTTCCCCGGCCAGAGTCCAGCCCGCCCGGCCGTGGACATCCTCTTCGGCGTCCGTCTGCACCGCTATGGCATCGACGCCCATGCCGGGCGCAACACCGCCCGCCTTGCACTGGCTGCAGAACTTCCTGCCTCGGTGCTGGCTGACCTGACGGGAATCAGCGTCGGCACCGCCGAGCGCTGGTCCCAGTGGGCAAAGCGAGACTGGGCTGCCTATGTCGGCCAGCGCACGGCCGATGACCGAAGAGGCATCGGCAGCCAGAAACTTACTAATCCAACCCGCTAAACATGCTAATCGCCGCTAAGATTAGGTCGTTTGTTAAGTTGGTTGGGAGGTTCCTTGCGCAGCTTCACTGACCTTGACGCCCTCATCGGGATGGTGCCCTCGCAGGTCGTCACCCGGCTCAGCGCCATTGACTTCGGCCGGGGCTCGGAGGCGCTCTACCGTGACCAGATGCCGGGTCTGCTTACCGAGCTCGCCGACCGGGCCCGGGTCCTGAGCATAACCGCCTCATCAGCCATCGAGGGCATCATCGTCGCCGACGCCGACCGCGCCCAGCGGATTATCGACCGGCGGACGACAACGCTGCGCAACCGCAGCGAGCAGGAACTCGCCGGCTACCGCGACGCCCAGGACTACCTGTTCCGGGAGGACTGGCGACCACTGAACGTCGGCCTGATCCTGCACCTGCACCGGCTGCTGTTCGCTCATACGGCCATGCCCGGCGGGGGCTTCAAGACAGAAGACAACCTTGTCGTGGACCGCTCGCCCGACGGCTCGACAACCGTCCGCTTCAAGCCGGTGCCCGCCGCGAGCACCCCGTTCGCCGTCGATGACCTGATCAAGCGCTACCAGGAAGCGGTCGCGGCAGGCGAGCACCACCCGGTGCTCCTATCCGGCCTGTTCATCCTCGACCTTCTCGTCATCCACCCTTTCGAGGACGGCAACGGACGGGTCGCCCGCCTGCTCACTGGCGCCCTGCTTGGCGAGCACGGCTACACGGTGGGCCGCTACGTGAGCCTTGAGCAGGAGATCGCCGAATCGGCCGACGCCTACTACCAGGCGCTCCTGGACTCCACCCACGGCTGGCACGAAGGGACAGCCGACCCGTGGGCCTGGCTCGGCTACTTCACCAACATGATCGCCAGCGCCTACGCCGTCTTCGCCGACCGCGCCGCGGCCGCCCGAACCCCTGGGACCAAGCAGGAGCGCGTCCGCGAGCACATACTGCGTCACGCGCCCGCCACGTTCCGCCTCGCTGACATCAGGACGGCAGTGCCAGGCGTCAGCGACCAGACGATCCGGCTCGCCCTGGAGCAGTTGCGGGGCGAAGGTAAGGTCCGGGCCGATGGAACAGGCCGCTCCGCCACCTGGACACGGACCCCGATTACCATTCCTGCCGAATAATTGCGCGGCCCCAGCATTTTGGCAGATATCAGCAGGTAAATAGGCGAGGACATCTCGACTCGCCATCACCCGTTCCCGCAATCCCGGCAATGCGGAACGCACGGAATAGCGAGGCCGTCAATCATGTGCGCTTATCGCCATCCAGCGTGACTAACCTGACGCGCCCTTCCCGCCGCGCTGAGCTGATGCAGCGTCCAGCCTCGGCCGTCCGCATCCAGCGGGCGGGTTAGCGTAGTGAAGATCTCCGCCGCACGCCGGTAGGACATCCGGGCCTGGCCGGTCACCCGGACCACGTTGGCTGTGGTGGCCCGCACCGGGGCTCGCCGGTCGGTGACGAACACAGGTCCCCACGTTCGCCCTGCGAGCAGCCAGCGCAGCAACTGACTCGTCCCCTCGCGCCATCCAACATCAGTTCCGGCAAGCGGGTCACTGGACCGGGGACGCGCCTGATGCCGTGACAAGTCCAGTTGGTCAGCATCAAGCGACAGCACCTCTGTTACAGACCCGCCCGAATCGTAGACTACCCGCCATAGCGCATGCTCCCGCAGGCTTACAGGCAGCAGGAAAAGGGCACTGACCTGCTCTTCGCTCAATCGAACCCCGGGGGCATCAGGGTGCCGGTGGCGCAGTCCTGCGGTCGGATCCGAGCAAATCCAGTCCTGCTCCCGCCACCAGCCAACAGCGCTGCGCAACGCAGATAGCTCACGATTGGCGGTGCGGGCGTCGGCCATCGCTGTCCTGGCCGCGAACTGTGCGTCCAGCCTCTCCCCGGTAGCCGGCTCATCAAGCAGCGCGAGGGGTACGACAGGCGGCACCGCTCCCCGGCGCTCCGTGCCACGCGGGACCGCCTTGCCGACAAGTGGCCACGCCCAGCTGGCGAGCGAGATCCGGTACACGCGGCGGGACGCGCTGCTGAGCGCCGCCCACTCGAGGTACTGGTCGACCGCGACTGCGTACTCCACTGGAACTGGCAACCCCATTCCTCCAGCATAGCCGTCCCGTAATGCGCATTTACTGCGGCAATAATCCGAGCGTCTGCTGCTTATTTGCTTTATCCGTGGAGCGTTTGGCATGTTAGAAGGTATGGCATCGCCGAGGATTCATTCATTGGATTTCCGCAGTAAATTCCGCGCTGGAAAGCTTGGCGTTCTGGCTGGCCGCGACTTTCGCCGCTTTTACGTCGGCTATTCGGCGTCGCTGCTCGGCACCGCGATGTCGTCGGTGGCGATCGCCTTCGCCGTGCTCGGCAACGGCGGGACGGCCACCGATCTGGGCGTCGTGTTCGCCGCGAACATCGTCCCGATGGTCGGGTTCATGCTGGGCGGCGGCGCGATCGCTGACCGGCTCGGCCGCCGGCCGGTGATGCTGGCCGCTGACGTGGCCCGGTGCGCGGCGCAGGGCGTCCTGGCCGTCGCGTTGCAGGTGGGGCATCCACGGTTGTGGCTGTTCGTGGCCGCCGCACTTTGTCGTCGGCACCGGCAACGCGTTCTTCCAGCCCGCCCTCGCTGGCCTTCCCGTGCAACTCGCGCCTCGCGGTCGGCTTGGCGACGCTAACGCGCTGCTAGCAGTAGCCGAGCCCGCTGCCCAGATTGCCGGGCCAGCTCTGGCCGGGATCCTGATCGCGGCGACTAACCCGGCCATCGTCGTCGCGTGGACGCGGCAAGCTATGCAGTCAGTGCCGTCGCACTGGCCATGCTGCGGTTTCCCAGCGTGGATAGGTCTCGGCCCCGGTCCCTGCTGAGTGACCTGAGTGCAGGCTGGGCGGAATTCAGCGCGCATTCCTGGCTGCTGGCCGGGACCGTCCAGTTCGCGCTTTTCAACCAGCTGACCTGGGGGCCATACCTGGTACTTGGGCCGGTACTGGCCCGCGACCACCTTGGCGGCGCGTCAGCGTGGGGCGCGATCCTGGCCTCTTACGGCGGCGGTGCGATCCTCGGCGGCCTGCTCGCGCTGGGCCGCCGTCCGCGGCGCCCCCTGGCGGTTGCGAACCTGGCCACGCTCGGCTTCCCCCTCCCGCCGCTCGCGCTGGCCCTGCACCTTCCCGTCGTCGCCGTGGCGGGAGGGGCACTGCTGGCCGGGCTGGGATCGGCGCTGGGCAGTGCGCTCGAAGCGACCGTGACGCAGCAGCGGATACCCGCACAGGCTCTGTCCCGGGTGAGCGCGTTCAACATGGTCGGCGCGTTCGCGTTCGGCCCCGTCGCGTTTGCCGCCGCCGGGGCAGTCGCAGCCGTAGTCGGCACCCGCGCCGTCCTCGGGTTCGGTGCGGCCTGGGCCGCCTTGGGCACGCTCGCCGTCTTCACAGTGCCTTCCGTCCGCCACATGACCTGGCTTGACGCCTCACCAGATGACCAGCAGGCCAGCCATGAGGCAGACCCGGCCGGCCTGGCCGGCGAAGGGGAATAGTGCACCTTCCGAATAAGTGCACTGCGCCAGCAAAGTGAGCGGTGGCCCGAGCCGATAGTTCGGGCCACCGCTGCGGCGGCTGCTCGCTGAGGACGACCATGTCCAGCAGCTTGACCGGTGCCTACCAGGACGAGCCACGATGGACTCTCGGCAGTCTGGGGACCCGCGCCGTGGCTCTTCCCGGGCCAGAGCCCGGCCCGCCCGGCCGTGGACATCCTCTTCGGCGTCCGTCTCCACCGCTACGGCATCGACGCTCATGCCGGCCGCAATACCGCCCGCCTTGCTCTGGCCGCCGATCTGCCCGCCTCGGTGCTTGCGCGGCAGTGCCCGGTGTCAGCGACCAGACCATCCGGCTCGTCCTGGAGCAGCTGAGGAAGGAAGGCAGGGTCCGGGCCGACGGAACCGGCCGCTCCGCGACCTGGACCCGGACGAATACCGCACGCTCCGAATAAGCGCCCTGCGCCAGCAAACTGAGTGGGTGGCGCGAGTCAGGGCTAGGCAGCTCTTGCCGCACGGTGAAGGATGAACCTGGCGCCAACCATGGTGGTGGCGACCAGGAAGGACCCTCATGTCCACCGCGACTGAATGGCCGGCCGACCGGCGCATCACCGTCTATGACCTGCAGGCGGCCACTGACCGGGGTGAGCGGTGGTCCATGCTCACCAGTTACGACACGCTCACCGCAGGCGTATTCGAGCAGGCTGGGGTTCGTGCGCTGCTAGTCGGCGACACCGCTGCCGAGATGGTCCTGGGCTACCCAGACACGCTTCCGGCGACGATGGACCAGTTGATCCCGATGGTTCAGGCGGTGGTGCGAGGGACTAGGTTGTCGCAGACCAGGTGCACCTCGAGCCCGGCGGGCACGTTCTTGCCGATCGTGGCCAGGAACTTCTTGAGCTCCGCGGCCCGGTGGTGACGGTACAGGGAGCTGATGACGGTGCCGTCGGCGATGCTGAACGCGGCGAGCAAGCCGGTCGTCCCGTGCCGGACATAGTCGTGGCTGCGCCGCTCGGGCACGCCCGGCATCATCGGCGGCACCGGCTGGGACCGGTCCAGCGCCTGGATGCCCGGTTTCTCGTCCACGCACAGCACTACCGCCTTGTCCGGCGGGTGGTGGTACAGGCCGGCGACATCGACGACCTTGTCCACGAACAGCGGGTCCGACGACAGCTTGAATGTGCTGGTTAAGTGCGGCTTGAGGCCGGACTTGCGCCAGATCCGCCCGATCGTGGACCTGGACAGGCCGGTCCGGTCCGCCATCGAGGCCCGGGACCAGTGCGTGGCGTCCTGCGGCATCTCCTCCAGCGTGGCGGTGATGACCTCTTCCACCTTGTCCAGCAGGATCGACGGCGGCCGGCCCGGCCGCGGCTCGTCGCACAGCCCGTCCAGGCGCCGCGTGAGGAACCGGCTGCGCCACTTGCCCGCCGTCGCCGGATCGACCCGCAGGTCCGCGGCGACCTGCTTGCTCGAGAGCCCCTCCGCGCACGCCAGCACGATCTTGGCCCGCAGCGCCAGCGCCTGGCTGCTCCTGGCCCGCCGCGCCCACCGGGCCAGCTGATCCCGCTCCGCGCCGGTCAGCACCAGCCCGGCCACCGGCCGCCCCGGCCGGTCATGATCCGCCAGGCCGCCCAGCCCGGCCTCCGCGAACCGCCTGCGCCACTTCCGCACCGTCATCCGGGACAGCCCCAGCTCCGCGGCCACCCTCGCAACACCCGATCCCGGCTCCGCGCACGCCAGGACAATCCGCGCCCGCTCGGCCAGCATCGGTGAACTGCCCCGCGACCAGCGGGCAAGCTCAGCACGGTCATCCTCGGCCAGCACCAGCGGTTCGGCAGTCTCCGACATGTCACCAGGCTACCGAATTAGCCAATCAATTTCAGGCGCGGGATACCAGGACGGCGCTGGTGGTCGCCGATCTCCCGTTCGGCAGCTACCAGGCCGGCCCTGAGGCCGCGCTCGCGAACGCGGTGCGGCATCTGAAGGAAGGCGGGGCGCAGGCGGTGAAGCTGGAGGGTGGCCGCCGTGTGCTGCCCCAGGTGAGGTGCTCAACAGGGCAGGAATCCCGGTGATGGGACACCTCGGGCTGACGCCGCAGAGCGTCAACGTCCTCGGCGGGGTTCGCCGGGTCCAGGGCCGCGGTGACGCGGGTGAGGAACTACTGGCTGACGCGCGGGCGCTGGAGCGGGCGGGCGCGTTCGCGGTCATCCTGGAATCGGTACCAGCCGAGCTCGGACGGCGCATTTCGAGGGCGCTGCGCATCCCCACGGTGGGCATCGGCGCCGGCCCGGACTGCGACGCCCAGATCATGGTCTGGCCGGACATGGCCGGGCTGACCGCGGGCCGGGTCCCGCAGTTCGTCAAGCGCTATGCCGACACCCGCGGCGCCCTACTCGACGCCGCCCGATGCTATGTCACTGAGGTTGCCACCCAGCGCTACCCGGACCAGGCGCACAGCTATACATGATCGGCGCGGAGCGGCCGAGCGATGATCGGCTTGCGCCGGGTCGCAACATGGCATACCGCACTCTCCGAGCGGTACCTGGTGGCGTTCATCTCCAGCACGTACGTGCCGCCAGCCTCAATGTTCACGTAAGTGACGATTTACCCCTAGGGAAAGGCCTAACGGCCGGTGCCGCCTTCCTGCGGCGGTCTTACCGTTGGGTCGTGGCCCGGCAGTGGCCGGGCACTAGTCGAACGGAATTGGGGGCCAAGGTACATGGCTACATACGACGTAGAGGGACGTTCCGCGATCGTCACCGGGGCTGGTTCGGGGATCGGGCGCGCGATCGCGCGCCTGCTAGCCGCCAACGGTGCCGCGGTTCTCGTCACCGACATTAACGAAGTCGGCGCGAAGACCGTGGTGGACGAGATCCAAGCTGCGGGAGGCGTGGCCGCGAGCCTGGTGGGCGACGTCACAGACCAGGAGTTCGCGGAGCGCTCCGTCGCCGCGGCCGGCAAGCTCGGGCCGCTGCGCATCGCCGTCAACAACGCGGGTATCGGCGGTGCGTCCGCGCCGGTGGGAGAGTACCCGCTTGACTCGTGGCGGCAGGTCATCGAGATCAACCAGAACGCCGTCTTCTACGGCCTGCGCGCACAGTTGCCGGCCCTCGCCGCCGCGGAAGGTGGAGGCGCGATCGTCAACGTCGCCTCGATCCTCGGCTCGGTCGGCTTCGCCAATTCCTCCGCCTACGTGACCGCCAAGCACGCGATCGTCGGCCTGACCAAGAACGCCGCTCTCGAGTACGCCGCACAGGGCGTGCGGGTCAACGCGGTCGGCCCCGGCTTCATCGTCACGCCGCTCATCGACGCGAACCTCGACGAGGAGACCCAGATGTATATCGCGAGCAAGCACGCTCTCGGACGGCTCGGGACACCGGACGAGGCCGCCGCGCTCGTGGTCTTCCTGGCCTCCGACGCCGCCTCGTTCATCACCGGCAGCTACCACCTGGTTGACGGAGGCTACACCGCTCAGTGACGATCCTGTGCCCGGGCCGGCCGGATCCCCGGCCCACGTGAGGAGAGCCTGCCTGCTGTGTCCTCGATCCGGAGACTAGGGAATTCGCTTTAAACCTTTGTTTAAGTTGGAGGCTGCGGGCATGACGACGCAAACGATCTTTGTCACCGGAGCCACAGGAAACGTCGGCCGTCACGTCGCGACGCAACTGACAGAGGCGGGCATAACTGTCCGCGCCCTGTCCCGTAATCCATCTTCGCCCCGGCTGCCGGCTGACGTCACCGCCGTCCGCGGCGACCTGACCGACCCGGACTCGGTGCGGAACGCGGCCGCAGGCGCCGATGCGGCCTTCCTGCTCTGGCCCTTCCTCACGGCTGAGGGCGCGGAAGCCGCGGTGAGAGCCATCGCGGGGCAGGTCCGCCGCGTGGTTTACCTATCCGCGATCTCTGTTCACGATGGCGCCGGGCCGAAAGAAAACGGCGTGTGGGGCCACGTCGAGCAGGCCATCAGGCAGCACGCGGCGGAATGGACCTTCCTGCGGGCTGGCGGCTTCGCCGCTAACACGCTGGCGTGGGCGGACCAGACCCGCTCCACGGGCGTGGTCCGCTGGGCCTACCGGTCAGGCGGCCAGGTCACTCATCCACGAACGTGACATCGCCGATGTCGCGGTCCGGGTCCTGGCCGACGGCAAGCATGCGGGCGCGAGCTACGTCCTGACTGGCCCGCAAGCCGTGACCCGGGCCGATCAGGTCTGCATCATCGGCGAGGTCACCGGCCTGCCCGCGCGCTGGGACGAAGCCTCCCCGGCGGCGGTCCGGGAGCAACTGGCCGCCATCACGGGCGATCGCGCGTTCACCGACCATGCCATGGTCTACTGGGCTCAGCTGATCGACCATCCGGAGCCGGTCACGCACACTGTCGAGGAGATCACCGGCACCCGGGCCCGTACCTTCCGGGAGTGGGCGCGGGAGCACGCCCGCGACTTTTTTTCGCCCGGGAGGACGAACGGCGCTAAGTAACGGGACGTTAGCCGGCTGTAGCCGGGCGCTTCGGCAGGACATGCTGACACCAGACGCGGAGACGATCGAGGTGTCCCATGTACAAGCCCTTTGCCAACGCGGACAGCACCTTCCGGCTGCTCGAGCCGGTGCAGCTGGCGCCGTCCATCTTCAACACCCAGCCCTGGTGGTTCCGGATTCTCGCGGACGACAGCCTTGACGTCTGCGCTCGCGTCGGCGAAGGCAGCGCGTATCAGCATCTCCAGGAGCACGGCCTGGACCTCAGGGACGCTGATCGCCGGCTGTCCAGCGTCGACCCTGAGTCTCGCGAGCTGATCATAAGCTGTGGCGCCGCGTTGTGTAACCTGCGCCTGGCTGTCCGGGTGGCGGGACACGACCTGGCGATCCATCCGCTGCCTTATCCGGAGGACAGGTCGGTGCTGGCGACCGTGGAGATCGTGACCGGCCGCGTCCACCCGCCCACCTACACCCAGCAGGAGCTTTACGAATCCATCCCGCGGCGGCACAGTGATCGCTGGCCGTACGGCGGTGCTGGCCGCGGGCCGGTCAAAGGCCATCCTGTACCGCTCAGCATCCTCGCGGCCATGGAACTCGCCGCCGCCAGATACGAGATTCGGCTCCGGGTACTCAACCGGCCTGAGGTCAGGAGATGGCTGCGCGAAGCGGAAAGCGCGGACAGCAAGCTGCGCGGAGACGGAGAATACGTCGCCGAGCTCAGCCGGTGGACCCACGGAGGCGACAGCGGTCTGCCCGCGGAAGCTTTCGGGCCGGGCTGCGCACCTCACCATGGCTGGCGTAAGACCTATCCGCCGGTCAGGAACTTCCGGCCCAGCACTCCCACGGTCGGACCAGATGATCCAGGGCAGATTGAGGAATCGGCGGCCGACCCGGAGCCAGACGGGCATGACGGGGAGCGGTTCGAGCGGCTTCCGCAGCTGATGCTTCTGTCGACCAGGCATAACCAGCCGCTCGACTGGCTGCGCGCCGGTCAGGCACTGCAGCATGTTCTGCTGACGGCGACCCGCTACGGGGTATCGGCGTCGTTCCTCACCCAGCCGTTCGAGCTGCGGGATCACGACGCTCACCCGCACTCCGGAGTAGATGCCAGGGCGGATGAGGTTCCGGTGCCGATGGAGCTCGCCGCGGTCTCATCGAGCGTGTCCGCGGCTCACTCCGACGCTTCGCGCCTGTTGCCGTCGCCCCAGCGCGAGCCGGGCCTACGCCGTCGGCCAGCGGCATTTTCCCACTACTCGCAGATGATCATCCGGGTGGGATACGCCACGCACGATGCCGTGATTACGCCCCGGGAGGACCCGGATGTGCTCGACTGCCGCTGTGATCCGCCGCGCTGGCTCGTGCGGGGGACCGGTGCCGCCCTGGGATGACGGTGCCGGCGTCGACTGAGCGGGCCTGCCTGTCGGCGCGGCCGGTCGTCGACGGCCTGATGGCAGCGACTGCCCTGGTGCATGGCTGGACCCTGGTCACGCGTAACGTCAGCGATGTCGCATCAACGGGGGTGCGCCTCCTGGATCCCTTCACCAGGATCCCTACGCGCCTTGCACCGTCCCAGACCTAGGCCTGGGACGGCGATGACCGCCCACCCGGCGTCCGGTTTACGCTGGCGTGATGGAATTCAACGAGGTGATCAAGCGCCGCCGCATGGTTCGTGCGTTCACCGCAGAACCGCTGGCTCCTGGCCCCGCGGACCGGCTGCTGCGAGCCGCCAACCGGGCGCCGTCGGCCGGCTTCAGCCAGGGCTACTCCTTCCTGCTGCTGGAAGGCCAGGAGCAGTCCGCCCCGATGTGGCAGCTGCTCTACGAGCAGACCGCTTCCGAGGGCACGACGGAGGACGACGGTCCGGACCAGGTCGACGCGCTGAGCCCCGCGCCGCTTGTGATCGTGCCGATGGCCAGCAAGGACGTCTACCTGGACCGGTACGCCCGGCCCGGCAAGGGCTGGACCGACCGCGACGAGGCCCGCTGGCCGATCCCGTACTGGTACGTCGACACCGGGTTCACGGTCGGCCACCCCGACCCGGCGGCCGACCCGGTGGCGCCCGCCCGCGCCAGCGACCGCAAGCCCCTCGATGAGCTGGTCCACCGCGGCCGCTGGTAGCGGCGCCTGAATCCGCGACGCCGCGGAAGCGGGCCATTCCCTTGAGCTTCCAGCGGCTGGAAGGTGCACAGTCGTCTGTCATGAGCACCACCGCCGAGCTGTTCACCATCGGGCAGCTGGCCCGGCGCGCCGGCGTGCCGGCCCGGACGATCAGGTTCTGGTCCGATGCCGGGCTGGTGCCGCCGGTGAGCAGGTCGGTGAGCGGATACCGGCTTTATGACGCTGAGGCGGCCGCCCGGCTGGACCTGGTCCGGTCCCTTCGCGAACTCGGGCTGAGCCTGGACGTGGTGCGGGCGGTGCTGTCCCGTGCCACCACGATGGCGGACGTCGCGGCCGCCCACGTCCGAGTGCTCGACGGGCAGATCCGTGCCTTGCGGCTGCAGCGCGCGGTGCTCGGCACGGTCGCCAGGGGTGGCCACACGATCGAGGAGACACTACTGATGCACAAGCTGGCCAGGCTGTCCGCCCGCGAGCGGCAGCAGATCATCGATGACTTCGTCGACAGCACCTTCGCCAACGTGGACCCGCAGGCCCCGGCGATGGGCATCGCCCGCAACATGCGCCAGCTGCCCGCCGAACTGCCCGATGACCCGGCACCCGAGCAGGTGGACGCCTGGGTCGAACTCGCCGAACTCGCCGCCGACACCGATTTCCGGCAACGCGTCCGGTCCATGGCCGTGGCCGGACCAGGAGAGGACCATCTAGAGCCTGCTCCGGATTACCAGACGGTCATGGAACATGCCGGACCGGCCTTGGCCCAGGGCATCGCGCCCGGGTCGCCGGAGGGCCAGGCAGTCCTGGACCGCGTGGTCGGACCGGATACCCCAGCCGCGCGCCGGGCGCGGATCCTCCGGCAGCTCGAGACGTTTACCGACGCGCGGGTGGAGCGGTACTGGCAGCTGCTCGCGATCGTCAACGGCCAGCCGCCGCCGCCATCGGTGGTGCCCACCTTCGAATGGCTGATCGCCGCACTCCGCGCGGACGCCGGCTCTTCGGGCCGGCCAGGTGATTCGCCGGAAACAGTCGGCTGATTACCTGGTGACCAGGTTGCCGACCGTGGCTGCCTTCGCCCCCGCCTTGGCCGCCTTGGCGCTGGCCTTGGCGGCCGCCTTACTTGCCCGGCCCGACGTCATTCCGGCCTTGGCGCCGGCCTTGCCCGACGTCTTGGCCGTCTTAGCCACCATGGTTGCCTCCCGGCGCGCCGTCTTGGCCGCGTGCCGGGTGCGCCAGGCGATCGAGGGGCTGCCCGCGGTGTCCGCGGCGGCGATCACCAGGCCGCCGAACATCGACAGGTTCTTGAGGAAGTGGATCCGCTGCTGCGCCTGGTCCTCTTCCTTGTCCGCCTCCCAGAACCGGTGTCCGGCCAGCGTGGTGGGGACCAGGGTCGCGGCGATCGCGAGCGCGGACAGCCGCGGCCACTTGCCCAGCGCCAGCAGCGAGCCTGCCACCAGCTGAACGGCACCGTTGAGACGGACCGCCTGCTCGGTCTGGGCGGGCACCGCCGGCACCCGTTCGGCCAGCGACCGGACCACCGGCTCGGCCAGCGGCGCGACCCGCTCGGGGCGGCGAAGGGTGTCATAACCCTGCAGGACAAAAATGGACGCCACCATGGGGTCTCAGTACAGGCATGGGTGCCCACTGCCCACGAAACCGGTGTTGTAACGCCGGGCTGCATAATGGCGGGGTGAACGAGCCGGGGATCAAGATCAGACCGGT
>OCTA010000540.1_pt1 | contig 34927 bp, 30 predicted proteins | sample 1538991 | NCBI WGS metagenome assembly OCTA01 (sample SAMEA3539302, study PRJEB22396) | soil metagenome | biome: tundra; feature: field; material: soil | place: USA | collected 2010-05 | depth 0.15 m | reverse complement strand
GAAACCGGACATTTCACTTGCTACAAAAACCGGACATTTTAACTTGCTACCGACACCCTCAGCGGGGACGCCGGCCAACTTCCAGTTGAAAAGCGGCGCAGATCGCCGTATGGTACTCACATCTACCCACGGGGCGCGCCACCCTCGGAATTGGAGCGCGCGGCCTGTGGGGTTGTCCCCCCTTGTTCCTGCGGCTGCGGGAAGGCCTCCAGGAACATGCTGTAGCATTGAGCCGGTCCATGGGCGCCTGTGGGCGGGTGACTGGCAAGTTCGCAGTCTACATATCTTCGCAGTTTGTAAATTAAGGAGATCGGCGATGGACAGCAATAAGCCGGCGCAAAATATTCAGGATTCCTTCCTCAACACGGCCCGCAAGGAGAGACTCAGCATCACGATTTACCTGCTGAGTGGGGTGAAGCTAACGGGCCGCATCCGCTCTTTCGACAAGTACTCCGTCGTACTGGAGGCGAACGGTCAGGAGCAACTCATCTTCAAGCACGCCATCTCCACCGTCGTGATGGGGCGGGTGGCGTCGACACACGTCGCCCATGCGGCGCATCCGGAGAAGACGGTGTCCGGAACGGCGGCAGCTCCGGTTGTCGCGGCGAGCGCTTCGGGCACCGAAGGATAAGGCGTTTTCGGTTTGAGAAGTTCCCATACCAAGAAACCCCGCGGCGTGGCGCGCACAGCCAAACGTGTGCCTCTTGGCACGCCGGTCGTCCGCCCGGAACCGGAGCGTGAGCGCGCGTTTCTAGTCGGGCTCGAAGTGCGCACGCGGGGACGCAGCGGCGCCAAAGGAACGGTCACGGCGCAGGCATCGGCTGCACGCGACGCAGCCGCGATGCCGACGGCGAAGGCCGAGTCAGCCGCAAAGTCCGGCAAGCCCAGCATTCCCGAGTTCGATGCGGACGAGTCGCTCGCAGAGTTGCGCACGCTGGCCGAGAGCGCCGGCGCAGAAGTGGTTGGCGAGATCCTGCAGCGGCGCGATCGGCCCGATCCTGCGACCTTGATTGGCGCGGGCAAGCTCGAAGAAATCGCGGGCGCGGCAGCCTCCGCGGACGCTGACGTTCTTCTGTTCGATCACGATCTCAGTCCTTCCCAGCAGCGTAATATCGAGAAAGTCATCCAGCGGCGGGTCATCGACCGCACCCAGCTCATCCTCGACATTTTTGCGAAGCACGCGCGCACCCGAGAAGGGCAGCTGCAAGTGGAACTGGCGCAGCTGCAATACATGCTGCCGCGGTTGGCTGGACATGGCATTGAGATGTCCCAACTCGGCGGCGGCATTGGCACGCGCGGTCCCGGTGAAACCAAGCTGGAAACCGACCGCCGCAAAATCGCGCGGCGCGTGCGGAATGTAGAGCAGCAAATCGAAAACGTGCGGCGCATTCGCACGCAGCAGCGGCAGCGGCGCGAGTCGGCGCCGGTAGCGACTGTGGCACTCGTGGGATATACGAATGCGGGAAAGTCGACGCTGTTCAACGCGCTGACACATGCCAAGGTGCTCGAATCGCCGCGCATGTTCGCGACATTAGATCCCACGCTCCGGGGTGTTGACCTGCCATCGAAGCGCAAAGTCCTGCTCTCCGATACCGTCGGATTCATTCGCAGCCTGCCGCACACGCTGGTCTCGGCATTCCGCGCGACATTGGAAGAAGTGCAGCGGGCCTCGCTCATCCTGCATGTGTCCGACGCGAGCAGTCGCCTCTCGGCCGAGCAGGACGCGCAGGTGGAAATCGTGCTGAAGGAACTGGAAGCGGAGAAGAAGCCGCGCCTGCGCGTGATGAATAAGATCGATCTGCTGGACGACGAAGTCGCGCAGTCGTTGCTGGCGGACTCCATGCGCGAAGAATCGAAAACGGTCTATGTTTCGGCGAAGGAAGGCACCGGTCTAGACAAGCTACTGGAGCGCATCGATTCAGTCATCGAGGAAGACAGCGTCAGCCGCGTGCACCTACGCGTCCCGCAGAAAGAAGGGAAGATGCTGGCGATGCTCGAGGCGAAGGCTCGAATTTATTCGCGAAAGTACAAGGATGGCGCGGTGGAGTTGGAGGTCGAGGCGCCGGCCTCGGTGGTGCGCAGAGTGCGGGAGTGGGTTCTCGCGTAGCCCAAACTCGCGGTAGTCTAGCTCGCGTAATCAGAAATCTTCGCCGACTGCGTCGAGCTCCTCGATTCCCATAATCTGGCTGTAAAGGACGCTCTTCGAACTCTGACTCTGCGGCATTCCGTAATAGAGGATGCCGATGTCTTTGGTGACGACCTTTCGCAGTCGCGTGGCCGGAGTATCCGGGGTCAAGGGCTGCGCGATGTCATCCAAACTCAATCGTGCCGTTGAAACCACAGCCGTGCGCGTCCCGCCGTCTCTCCAGCCAAACGCAAACTGCCAGTTCTTCGACGTCGGATAAATGTCCTCGGCGGTGAAGCCGATCAGAATTGCCTCCTTGTCGTTAGCAGGTTCGGAAACACGCGATCGAAGGCCGGCAGCCAGACTCTCCGACATCAATTGCTGGCGCGACGCGTCTCTGGTGGCGGGGTCTACGGAGATGCCGTCCGCGACTGCGATTTCAAGGTTGTACTTCTTGCGATAGTACTGCACCAGCGGCTGGAGTTGCTCGTCGGGGAAGTTTCCAATGGGGACAAAGTAAATCTTGCGATTCTCGACCTTCGGTGGAAGCGACGCCGAGGCGCTAACGGGTGGATGCGACGATCTTGAGTAAGTCAACCATCCCGCGACTACGGCGGTCAGTGCAGAGTACGAGTGCTAATGTCCGATTCACCGCCGGTTCCTTCCTGCCCGCCGATTCGCGACCTCGTGGAATTAGAGCATTGGGATTGAAGCAGCCAAGCACGGGAAAACGATTGAGAGCGTTACGAAGGTCTAGCCCGAATGCTTGAAATTTAAATGGGCCGACAACCAAGAAGCGGTGACATTCCTTGGCTATCGGCCCATTCGATCCTGAATTGGATCGGAGGTGATATTTCAATGCTAATCCACTTTTGGCTGAAGTCAAGGGATATGTGCAGAAATTTGCGCCCTGCACGTACCGGAGCCTCCGATCCAGGCTAACCCCATTGTTTCCATGAAGCTGCGCCGGTTGTCGAAGAGTTCGTCGCTCTCCTGCAAAGCTTTCCGGATTCGCGAATTCGCAGGCTAAAACGATCTTCTTCGCGTTGACATAAACTCCTTTGGACGTTTAGACTTAACAGTTTTCATAGCCCTCATTTTTCCGGTCTATATCAGCAACACATGGATCAGACTCTCCAACAACTAGGGGAATTACTGCTCGGAGCAGTGCCGACGGTGATTCTGCTGGCGTTGCTGTACGCGCTCTATACGGCGATTGTGCACAAGCCGCTGCAGCGCGTGCTCGCCGAGCGGCGCAGCAAGACGGAAGGCGCCGTCGAGAAGTCGCGCGCCGACATTTCTGCGGCCGAAGCGCGAACCGCGGAATATGAGCAGAAGCTGCGGGAAGCACGGGCCGCGGTATTCCGCGCGGAGGAAGCGAGGCGGCAAGCCGTATTGCAGGCCCGAACGGCTGCGTTGAACGAGGCGCGCAGCAGGGCGCAAGCGCAGGTGCAGGCGGCGAAGAAAGCTATCGAGGGCGACCGGGTCGCGGCTGAGGCGGCATTACCGTCAGACGCGGCAGCATTGGCGCAGGAAATTGTAAAGCGCGTTCTGCAGCCGGCAGGAGCCGGACGATGATGACCTCCACGAAGAGGACCGCTCAGAAAATCGTCCGCGCAGGGTTGCTTGCGCTGCTGATGCTGGGGTACGCGAGCGTCGTGCCGCTGCGTGCCCAGGAGCCGCCCGCATCTCCTGAGCAGAAACAAGCAACCGGGAATTCCGCGGAGCAGCCCGGAGACCCCGATCGTCAGCTGGCGCACGAGAGCAGGGATGCCGCCGGAGAAGAAAAAGACGAGATGGCGGAGTTCAAGCAGTCCGCGTCCGTGCGGGAAATCGCGAAGCTGACAGGATTGAATCTGCAGCAGGCCTACTGGCTAAGCGTGGTCCTGAATTTTGTTGTGATTGCCGCCGCCATCGTCTGGGCGTCGCGTAAGTATTTGCCGGGCATGTTCCGCGACCGCAGCACCGCCATTCAGAAGGCGATGCAGGAAGCCCAGATCGCCAGCGAAGAAGCCCGCCGCCGGCTGGCTGACATTGAGTTGCGCCTGATGAAGCTCGACGGCGAAATCGGCATGATGCGCGATGCGGCCGAAAAGGAAGGCGCAGCCGAGGAAGCCCGCATTCAGGCAGCGGCTGCAGAAGACGCGCGCAAGATCGTCACGTCAGCCGAGCAGGAAATCTCGGCTGCCGCCAAGGCTGCGCGCCGCCAACTGACCGCCTATGCCGCCGATCTCGCGGTGGGACTGGCACGCAAACAGATTCACGTGGATGCCGCCACGGATCAGGCATTGGTCCGCAGTTTCGCCCAGGAATTGGGTGCGGCCTCCGACGATTCCGGAAAGGGTAGGAACTAGACCGTGGCCTCGGTTTCCAGCACCTACGCCCGCGCCTTCGCCGATGTGGTCTTCAGCGCGCACCTCGACGCGAATCGGGCGGTGGGTGGCTTGCGCCGGATCGCCAGCTTGCTCGCCGAGAGCCAAGACCTGAGGCGCGTTTGGGAGAATCCCGCAGTACCCGCCGATCAAAAGCGCAAGCTGCTGGATGCGATTGTCGACCGCGAGGGTATTGAGCATCACGCGCGCAATCTGGTTGCGGTACTCATCGATCACCGGCGCGTGCAGTTCCTGGGACGAATCGTTGAGCAACTCAAGAAGGAACTCGACGCGCGCATGGGATTCGCCGAGGCCGACATCACCAGCGCCCGCGAACTGGGCGACGCGGAGAAGCGTGCCCTCGAAGCACAGATCGAAAAAGTCACTGGCAAGAAAGTACACGCGCAGTTTGGCCTCGATGCGTCCCTGTTAGGAGGCGCGGTAGTCCGCGTAGGCAGCACGATCTACGACGGCTCGGTGAAGGGCCAGTTGGAAAAGATCAGAGAAGCGATTAGCTCTTAGTTGTGAGTCGTAAGCTTGCGGGGTAGATGTTGACTCGAAGCTCACAGCTCGCGGCTCGAAGCTGATGGCTGATAGCTGAAAGCTGAAAGCTGAGAGCTATTTATGGCACAAATCAAAGCAGACGAAATTTCGAAACTGATCCGCGAGCAGATCGAGAACTACGAAACCCAGATCTCCGTGGACGAGACCGGCACGGTCATTACGCTCGGCGACGGTATCGCGCGCGTCTATGGACTCGACAAAGTCATGGCCGGCGAACTGCTGGCCTTCCCTCACGGCGTGGCTGGCATCGCCATGAACCTGGAAGAAGATCAGGTCGGCGTGGTGCTGCTCGGCGAGTACACCGAGATTAAAGCAGGGGACGAGGTCAAGCGCACCGGACGCATCATGAGCGTGCCTGTGGGCGACGCGATGATCGGCCGCGTGGTCAACTCGCTCGGCGAACCCATCGACGACAAGGGCCCCATCGCAACCGACAAATTCATCGCGCTGGAGCGCATCGCGCCCGGCGTGATTGACCGCCAACCCGTGCGTGAGCCCATGGCGACCGGGTTGAAGGCCATCGATAGCATGATTCCCGTCGGCCGCGGTCAGCGCGAACTGATCATCGGCGACCGCCAGACCGGCAAGACGGCCGTCGCGCTCGACACCATCATCAACAACAAAGGCAACGATCTGATCTGCATCTATAACGCGATCGGTCAGAAGCGCTCGTCGATCGCACAGGTGGTGAAGATTCTGGAAGATGCCGGGGCGATGGAGTACACGATTGTCGTGGCGGCGTCAGCGTCAGAGCCCGCCCCCATGCAATACATCTCGCCTTACGCGGCAACCGCGATGGGCGAATATTTCCGCGACAGCAAACGGCATGCGCTGGTCATCTACGACGATCTTTCCAAACATGCGGCATCGTACCGTGAGATTTCTCTGCTCCTGCGCCGTCCGCCAGGGCGCGAGGCGTATCCCGGAGACGTGTTCTATCTTCACTCGCGCCTGCTGGAGCGCTCGTCCAAACTGAGCGACAAGATGGGCGGCGGAAGTTTGACCGCGCTGCCAATTATTGAGACGCAGGCGGGCGACGTGTCGGCGTATATTCCGACCAACGTCATTTCGATTACCGATGGCCAGATTTATCTGGAAACGGACTTGTTCAACCAGGGCGTGCGCCCGGCAGTGAACGTAGGTTTGTCAGTGAGTCGCGTCGGCGGCAGCGCGCAGATCAAGGCCATGCGGCAGGTGGCCGGCACGTTGAAACTGGAACTGGCGCAGTATCGCGAACTGGCAGCCTTCGCGGCCTTCGGCAGCGATCTCGACAAGGCCACGCAATCCCAGTTGAATCGCGGACAACGGCTGGTCGAACTGCTCAAGCAGAATCAATTCTCGCCGCTGCCGTTCTCCAAGCAGATTCTGATCATCATGGCCGGCACCGGCGGATTCCTCGACGACCTCCCGGTAGCGCAAGTGCGCGACTTCGAGGCAGAACTTTTCAAGTACGTAGACTCGACCAATCCTGGCATCCTTCGCACGATCATGGAGAAGAAGATTCTCGATGACACGTTGAAGACCCAGTTGCAGAACATAATCAAAGAAGCAAAGCAGCAGTTCGTAGCGTCGCGGGAAGCGGTAGCGAAATAGTACGCAGTACTCAGTACTCGGAACACATGAGTGCCCAGCGCGGTGTTGACTGAGTACTGAGTACCGAGTACTGAAAACTGGTTTTCCATGGCAAACATTCTCGACATCCGTCGCCGTATTCGCAGCGTGATCAACACGCGGCAGATTACCAAGGCCATGAAAGTGGTCTCGGCGGCGAAGTTGCGCCGTGCGCAGGAACGGGCCCTGGCCGCCCGTCCGTACGCGCAGATGCTGACCAATGTACTGAAGTCGCTGGTGGCACGCGCGGAGATTTACGATCCCGAGACGGGCGAGCCGAAGCATCCCCTACTGGCGCAGCGCGAAGAAAAGAACCTCCTGCTGATCGTAGTCACCGGCGACAAGGGTCTGGCCGGCGCGTTCAACGCGAACATCACGAAAGCCGCCACGCGCTTCCTCGAATCCAAAGCTGGCAAAAACGTCGATATCGAAGCGGTCGGCCGCAAGGGGCGCGACTTCCTGCGCCGCCGCTACCCGGCTGCCAAGGTGCAGACGAAGAGTCTGGCGGAATTAGTCGATTCGATCGAGGCCGAACCGGAAGAGGCCGAGCGCGCCGGAGCGATCCAGATCACCGGGGAACATGTGGGCGTTCTCGGGAAACTGGAATTCGCGCAGGCTTCGGCGCTGGCCCAGAGCGTGATTGCCCGCTACAAAGAAGAAGAGATTGACGCAGTCTACATTGTCTTCAACGAATTCAAGTCGGTGATCGCGCAGCGCCTCATCGTGGAACAGATTCTTCCCATCGAGCAGATCGGCGAGCAAACCGTCCGCTTGGTCGAGGAGATGACGGAAGAAGAGAAGAAGAAAGCCAAAGAAGCGGCAATCAAAGCGGGCGTGGGCATGCGCGGCCCCGATCACGAGGTCGAAGAAGTCGCCTCGCAGTTTGGTACGGCGCAAGTGGACTACATCTACGAGCAGACGCCGGAAGAGTTGTTTCGCGCGCTGCTGCCCAAGTATGTGAGTATTCAGATTTTTCGTGCATTGATGGAATCGGTCGCTGCGGAGCACGCCGCCCGCATGACCGCCATGGATTCGGCCACGAACAACGCCACTGACATGATCGATTCCCTGACGCTGGTCATGAACCGCGCCCGCCAGGCGAAGATCACGAAAGAGATCATCGAAATCGTCAGCGGCGCGGCGGCGATGTGAGAAGAAGCTATTAGCTCTTAGCCTTTAGCTCTTAGCTTTTTAGGGAAGATTGACGCAGGGTTGCTTGTGACGTCGTTCGCGAGTAAGAAGTGAACAATCCGCGATGATGCATGCGGCGATGAGATTGAGCTAAGAGCTAATAGCTAAAAGCTGAGGTTTTATGCCTGAAAACGTAGGACATGTCATTCAAATCGCGGGTCCAGCGGTGGACGTGCAGTTTCCCGAAGGGAAGCTGCCTCCCATCTATGAGGCCGTAAAGGTGGTGAGCGACGGCTTCACCGTGCCCAGTCCAATCGGCGTCATTCTCGAGGTGCAACAGCATCTCGGCGAGGGGCGCGTGCGCTGCATCGCCATGCAGCCCACAGACGGCATGGTGCGTGGCATGAAGGCCATTGACCAGGGCGGACCGATTTCCGTTCCTGTGGGCCGAGGCACTCTGGGACGCGTGATGAACGTGATCGGCGAGCCGGTCGATCAACTCGGCCCGATCGAGTACACAGAGAGAATGCCGATTCACCGTCTCGCCCCCGCCTTTGACGAGCAGGCCACGAGCGCGGAAATGTTCGAGACCGGCGTGAAGGTTATCGACCTTATCCAGCCGTTCTTGAAGGGCGGCAAGATCGGGTTGTTCGGCGGCGCTGGCGTGGGTAAAACCGTCGTCATTATGGAATTGATCAACAACGTTGCCAAAAACCACGGCGGATTCTCCGTATTCGCTGGCGTCGGCGAGCGCACCCGCGAAGGCAACGACTTGTGGCTGGAAATGACGGAGTCGGGCGTCATCAAGCCGGGCAAGCCGGCGGAGTCCAAGGCCGCGCTGATTTACGGGCAGATGACGGAGCCTCCAGGGGCACGCCTGCGCGTGGCGCTGACCGGGCTGACGGTCGCGGAATATTTCCGTGACGCCGAGGGCGCCGACACGCTGCTCTTCATCGACAACATTTTCCGCTTTACGCAGGCCGGCTCGGAAGTATCCGCACTGCTGGGCCGCATGCCCAGCGCCGTAGGCTACCAGCCCAACCTGGCAACGGAAATGGGTGAACTGCAGGAGCGCATTACGTCGACCAAGAAGGGTTCGGTCACCTCGGTGCAGGCGATTTACGTGCCTGCCGACGACTTGACCGACCCGGCTCCGGCCACTACGTTCGCTCACCTCGACGCGACCACGGTGCTTTCGCGTGCGTTGACCGAAATTGGAATTTATCCCGCCGTCGATCCTCTGGCTTCGACGTCGCGCATTCTCGATCCGCGCATCGTCGGCCAGGAGCACTATGACGTCGCGCAGACGGTGAAGAAGACTCTGCAGACCTACAAAGATCTTCAGGACATCATCGCGATTCTCGGTATCGACGAACTGACCGAAGATCAGAAGCTGACCGTCGCCCGAGCCCGCAAGATTCAGCGTTTCCTGTCGCAGCCGTTCCACGTGGCCGAGCAGTTCACCGGAGCGAAGGGAAAGTACGTTAAGATCGCCGACACCGTCAAGGGCTTCAAGGCAATCGTGGAAGGCAAGTACGACGACATCCCCGAGCAGGCGTTCTATATGAAGGGCCCGATCGAGGAAGTCCTGGAAGCGGCAGAGAAAATGAAGGCGGCAGCGTAGAAAAGCTGTCAGCTCTCAGCCATCAGCTTTCAGCTTGATCCGGGAAATGGGTCGAAACTGAAGGCTCTGATAGCCGAAAGTTGACGGCTGAGAGCTAGTTCATGGCTGATACTTTCAAACTCGAGATCGTTACGCCGGAAAAGAAAGTGGTCGACACGGCGGCCGAGGAAGTTCAGATTCCCGGCAAGAACGGGTATCTGGGCGTTCTGCCGGGACACGCGCCTCTCATCACTGAGTTGGCGGTCGGCGAGATCAAATATTGCGAGAACTCCACCGAACTCGTATTGGCTGTGGCCTGGGGATTCGCGGAAGTCCTGCCCGACAAGGTAACGATCCTCGCGGAGACAGCCGAGCGTCCTTCAGAGATTGACGTCGACCGCGCGCGCAAAGCCAAAGAGCGCGCCGAGCAACGGCTCACGAGCGGCGATACGACCGTCGACGTCGAGCGCGCGCTCGATGCGCTGCAACGGGCCGAAACCCGGATCGAAGTCGCCACGAAAAAATAGACCTCACATTGTCCCTGATGCAAGAGTCCCGGAGGGACCACTGAAAATAGCCCGCCAGTTCACTGGCGGGTGCCGGTCGTAGTCTGGAATCTCGTGACGTCGGCACGATTGAAATCATCACAACGTTCCGATGTTTCACGCGTCCTTCCAGGACGCGATCCCACCGCCGGACTATCCGGTGTTGAAACGCCGGGCTATTTTCAGATGTCCCTCCTGGGCAATGGCCTGGGGTGCGCAGTGGCTTACAATGAGGTCGTTTGTAGGAGCAGCCATGACTTTCTTCGCCACCCTTTTCGTTTCCTGCGTCCTCGTCACTTCTTCTTTATTGGCCGCGCAGCAAGCCAAGCCCGCTCCGGCACCCCCTCCGCAGCCGCCGCCGCGATTGAATACTCCCGAAGTGCACTCCGACAACAGCGTGACCTTCCGCTTCCGCGCTCCCAACGCGCAGGAAGTAAAGATCGCGCGCGAGGGCACCGAGCCGGTAGCCATGCAGAAAGACGATCAAGGCGTTTGGACCGTCAACACTCCGCCGCTCTCTCCTGACTATTACGGATACTCCATCATCGTCGATGGCGTGCGCTCCCTCGATCCCAACAACAGCGGACTTGTGCCGAATCTGATCTCCCCGGGAAATTTTGTGCACGTTGCAGGTCCGCCGTCGTTGCCGTGGGAACTCAACGATGTCCCGCACGGGGAAGTGCACCATCATTTCTACAGGTCTGCCATCGCCGACGATCAACGAGACTTCTACGTGTACACGCCGCCAGGCTACGATCCGACGGGCAAGACGACGTATCCAGTGCTCTACCTGCTGCACGGCTATAGCGACGACGCCAGCGGATGGACCGCGGTCGGCCGTGCGAACGTGATCCTCGACAACCTCATCGCGCAGGGCAAGGCCAAGCCGATGATCGTCGTCATGCCGCTCGGCTACGGCACCATGGAAATCATCACCTTGGGATGGGGCGCGTGGAGCCACACTGACGTGCGTGACAAGAATTTCTCGAATTTCCGCCAAGCGCTGCTCACCGAGGTCATGCCGAAAGTCGAAAGCGAATATCGCGTTACAAAAGACCGCGATTCGCGCGCGATCGCCGGGCTCTCGATGGGCGGATCGGAATCGCTGCTAACCGGGCTTAACAACCTCGACAAATTCGCCTGGGTTGGTGCGTTCAGCTCCGGCGGCATGCCTGACGCATTTGAAAAAGACTTCCCCGGACTCGACGCGGCGGCAAACCAACAACTCCGCCTGTTGTGGATTGCGTGCGGCACCGAGGATCGCCTGATTACCGTCAACCGCAACCTGCGGGAATGGCTGAAAACCAAGGGCGTGCAGCACACCGATATCGAAACGCCAGGAATGCATACGTGGATGGTCTGGCGTCGCAATCTGGCGGAGTTCGCGGGGCTGCTCTTCCGGTGAGTGGTTGTAGCGCCGGCGTCTCGCCGGCTGTTGTGGCGGCATCCTGCCGCCACCACGTGTAGTACCTCAAGACTATTTGCTTCCGCGTACGTGACGGTGCGGGGGCGCGGACGCCCCCGCGACCGCCGGCGGGACGCCGGCGCTACGGTACGTCGACGTGTTCCCGGCTCTCCGCCGGAACATAATTCACGGCGGCCGTGCGCTCCAGTTTGTCCCATGCAAACTTGCGGCCTTCCAGGGCGCGCTTCAGTGTCTTGAACAGCACGATCGAAAACAACTGGCGATAAGCGAAGCGCTGCAGCCACACCTGGCTCAGCAGCCACACATCTTCCTTGTCACCCGGATGGGCGCGTTCGAGGGCAAAAGCAATCGCCGAGGCGATAAAGTCGATGACCAGGAACGCAAAGAAGAACAGCACCAGCTTATGGAAGTCTGCTGGGTCGGTCGAGTCCGGGTGGAAATGTTTCTGGATGTAATACCAGATCGTACCTACCACGAACATGATGTCGATCAGCGGCGACACCAGCGGCAACAGAATCTGGAAGATCACAATGTTGGGCAGCGCCACCCATCCCAGCGGCCCCTTGCGGGCAACAACTTTGCGGTGTTTATACACGGCCTGCAGAATGCCGAAGGACCAGCGGAAACGCTGGCGCATCAAGCCGTTCGCGTTGGTGGGAGCCTCCGTGTATGCGAGGGCCATGTCTTCATACTCGACGCGATATCCCAGGCGCAGCAGAGCCATGGTCAGATCGGCGTCTTCAGCAACCGTATCAACGTGGTAGCCTCCCGCCTCGCGGACGGCGGAAACGCGCCACGCGCCAATCGCACCCGGAACCACGCTGACGGCGCCCAGAACATCGAGCGCGCGCCTCTCAAAATTCTGGCTGGTGATGTATTCCAAAGCCTGCCAGCGCGTCCAGAGATTGACGCGGTTTCCGACCTTGGCATTGCCTGCAATCGCGCCGACTTCCGGAAGGATGAAATGCGGCACCAGTCGTGAAATTGCGTCAGAAGCGATGATCGTGTCGGCGTCGATCCCCACGAACAGTTCCGCATCCCCAATGTGTTCAATGCCGAAATTCAGTGCCTCGGCCTTGCCCGAGTTCGGTTTCCCGAGGATCAGCACTTTCCCCGATGCCGCCTCGGCCGCGAAGGCGTTGCGCGCGACTTCAAGGGTGCGGTCCTTGGAGCCGTCATCAATGACAATCACGTGCAGGTTCGGATAGTTCGAATTGAGCGCGGCACGAATGGTACGTTCGATAACTTTTTCTTCGTTGTAGGCCGGAATTAATACCGCAACCTTCGGCTTGTACGACGCGACTTCGGCAGGTTTGCCGAAAATCTTTTCGTGCACGCGGTCGTACACCGCTGCGGCTCCAATAAAGATGAGGCGCCCCGTCATGAGCAGGTCGCCTACCAGGAAAATCCACGTGATGCCGACGATCCCTGCATCGAAAAGAAAGAAGCCGAACCGGTCGAGCCGGGCAGCCCAAAGTTCGCCGGCCGGCAATGGTGCCATTACGTCCGCTCTGGTCTTGCCAATCAATTCGTAGACCGGCGCGATCTCATACCCCTTGGCCCGGATGCCGTCGATGATCATGGGCAGCGCGCGTACGGTTTCGGCGCGATTCCCGCCGCCATCGTGCATCAGCACGATGTTGCCGCAGCGCAAATTTTCCTGGCGGCAGGGCGGCAGGTGCGACAGCACATACGCCGTAATCTTCTCGGCCGAAGGATTATCACTCCAGTCGTTGGGATCGATCCGATTCCCGACCGTGATATATCCCATATCCTGCGGAACCTCGAGCGGGCGCACTTGATCGGCGGTGTCGGGCTCCTCGTCGATGGCGTACGGCGGCCGCATCAACGTCGTGCGGACTCCCACCAGGCTGGCAAACAAGCGCTCGGTGAGGTTAAGTTCCACCTTCATGTATGCGGTGGAAATATTGCTGACATCGGGATGGGTGAAGGTGTGATTCCCGATCGTGTGACCCTCGTTGTAAATCCGTTTCGCGATGCCGGAAAACTTGTCTGTCTGGATCCCAATCAGAAAGAACGTGGCGGTCGCCTTCTTCTCCTTGAGCACATCGAGAATCTTCGGAGTCCACTGGGGATCGGGGCCGTCGTCGAAGGTCAGCGCAATTTTGTTCGGGCTGTAGCCATAACGTCCGACCCGGTAGGGTTCGGGCAAGGTCTGGAAGACTTCGTCGGTGATCAGGTGACTGTTTGCATCGATGGTCAGATCGCGAGTGCCGTGAGCGGGCTTGTCTTCAATCCGTAGGATTTCGCCCTGGCCTTCCATGTCCACATCAGCGCCTGGCGGAACGTCCTTCAGTTTATCGGTGGCGCCCGCGTCTCCGGGTACGTCCCATACGCGCCACAGCGAGCGGTCCTCGCTTCCCAGACGCCACAGCGCGAACGTCTGGATGCCAAGATTCTGCGCGGCTCGCATGTGGTTGAGCGCCGTCACCGCATCGAGAAACCAGACATCGTGCCGATAACTGTGTTCATCGAGGTAGCTGAAGTGCGGATTCATGGCGTCATCATCGAAGTTGACGTCCTCTTCGGAATCGCGCGCGGTCAGCCACGCGTCCTGCACGCTTACGGACGAGTCGTGAACCTCCGGAGGCAGGCTGCCCTTCTTCGGCTTCAGCACCCAGTCGTAGCCATAGTTAGCGATCGCGCAGATGATCTTTTCCTGCGGAATGACGCTCCTGGCGAACGTCAGGTTCTGCACGAACCAGTCCTGCGAACTCACGGGGCCGGACTGAGCACCGGGATAGTGCTCGTCGTAATTCATCAGCACGACGCCATCAACCGCCGCGGCAATCGACGGGTAATCGTATTCATTGTTATGAGCCTGGACGGCAACGTAGAGCTTCATGCCGCGCCCATGCAGATCGCCCGACAATTCCTGCAGCAGCGCGACGTAGCCTTTCTGTGCGCTCTGCGGGAACGTCTCGAAGTCGATCATGAGGCCGCGGTAGTGCCCGGACGACAGAAACTGCGAGGCTTGCTGCCGGAACAGCGCTCGCGCACTCGGATTATTCAGAAACCCGGCAATCTCTCCCACCCAGTTCGCGCCGTCGAAATTGTTCACAATCGGAAAGACTTCCATTGCGGGGTCTTCCGTCTTCAAGAAAGGCATCACGCGGTCGTCAACCGGCAGCACCGTGCTGCCCTGCACGACGTCAAAATACTTATTGGTCTGATCGTCAACACCCTGCAGACGTCCATCGGCCGTGAGCACGTGCACCCAGTCGGGATACAGCATGTCGATCTGGCGAGCGTACGCGCGGAGCGACGAGAAACTGGCCGCATCCCAGGGCACGTAGAAGGCGGCGCGAATTCCTTCGCTCTGATTCAGCTTGACCTGCGACGCGGCCAGCTTCGACTTGCGGTGCGAGCGGGCGGCCATTTTCTTTTGCCGGTCGCGCGCCTTTTCCTTTTCACTTTCCTTCAACGCCTTGAAGGCGCGCTTCTGTGGCGAGAAAAGGAGTTCCGGCAGCGGCTCATCTCGCAATGCCGTGTAGACGAAGAAAATGATCAACGCGGAGACGACTACGGCCGTGACATCGACCAGGCGCCGCAAGCGTTTCCACCGGGCGCGTTGCGGATCATAGAAGATGGGCTGAGACATGGGTGAGTAACTGTTCATCGTATGCCGCGGACGGCACACGGTCAATTCTTGGCGAGGCAGGGCGAGATTAACTGCTCTGCATCCTAAGATGCAATTTCGCGGCTCCGGGATTGCCGCAAACGCGCTATCATTCGCCCGTGCGGGAACTCATCGGGAAGCGGGCGCGGTTCTTTGCATGGGCGAGCCTGGCTGCACTGGGCCTGCGGTTGCTGCTGGTCGCGCGTTTTCCTGGGGTAGTAGACGACTCACGGTTCTACGCCAACATCGCGGAAAACTGGCTCCAGCACGGTATATACGGCATAACCAACTCCGGTGTGATCGTCCCGACCCTGTCGCGTCTGCCCGGGTATCCCGCCTTTCTGGCGGTGATTTTCGCTCTGTTCGGGATCGACAATTTCCGGGCAGTCCTGCTGGTACAGGTGATGTTCGACCTGGCCACCTGCTTCCTCATTGCCGACATGGCGCGGCGTCTGTTCAACGGCCGAGCGGCGCAGGCAGCGTTCCTACTGGCGGCCCTCTGTCCCTTCCTCGCCAACTATGCCGCGACGGCTCTCACCGAGACTCTGGAGATTTTCTTCATCGCGCTGGCTCTGCACCTGGTTTTCGTCGGCTTGGGAGTGGGCGAGACAGAGCCACACCCGGCTCGCCGTCCAACCATCTGGCTTGCGTGCGGATTCTCCGTAGGGGCTGCGATTCTGCTCCGCCCCGACGGAGGAATCTTACTTGCAGCGATTGGTGGATACCTGCTCTGGCTGCTGCTTCGTTGCCTGAGAACGGAACCGGCAAGGTCTACTGACCGACGCCTAACCACACGAACGATCCTCATGGCCGGAGTGCTGGTCGCGATTGGCGCCACCGCTCCCCTCATCCCCTGGACCCTGCGCAACTTTCACACCCTGCACCGCTTTGAGCCTCTGGCCCCGCGCTACGCGACCGATTCCGACGACGTCGTGATGAATGGCTTCAACCGCTGGGTCAAGACCTGGATCGCCGACTATGTCTCGGTGCAGGAGATTTACTGGAACGTCCCCGGGGCGGACATCGACGTGACGCGTCTGCCCCGGCGAGCCTTCGATTCCGAACAGCAGCAGGCGCAAACCGCCCAACTCTTCGCCGACTACAACCGCGACCACGATATGACCACGGTACTCGACGCCCGCTTCGCCTCCCTGGCAGCCGAGTGCGTTCACGCCGCGCCCTTGCGCTACTACGTGTGGCTTCCAGCCGTGCGCATCGCCGACATGTGGCTGCGTCCGCGCACCGAGCTGTTTCCCTCCGACCCGCGCTGGTGGGAGTTCAACGACGACGGCCGCTGGCTCGCGGTCAGCCTCGGGTTCGGCCTCATCAACCTGGCATACGTCGCGCTGGCGGGCGCCGGACTCGTGCGCTCCCGCGAATTTTTCGGCATCGGACTATTCATTTTATTTCTAGTGCTCCGTTCCGTATTCCTCGGGAGCCTCGAGAATCCTGAGCCCCGCTACACGCTGGAATGCTATCCCGCGGTCATCGTTCTTGCCTCGGCGCTCTTCCACTCGCGTGCATAAACTTCCAAATCTGGAAGCCAAGTCTGTGACATCCCGTATTCAAACGATTCACATGGTCATTAAATCCCGTAGATTCAGCTTGAACTTTGTGGTGCTGTAGTTGCACAATAGCGCCCCATCAGGTCCCCAGGGGTCTCCTGCGGTCTCTCAGTTCCTGGGCAGACGTAATCAGAAATTCGACGCCCTTTAGGGCGTGGAGGGAGTTCTCTATGCGCTCTGGCTTACGTGCGGTGATTTTCTCGTTGATGGTTCTCATTACGTTCGGCACCTTGGTCTCTGCTCAAAACGGTACTACTTCGTTGCGCGGCGCAGTCTCAGACGCCAAAGGCGCGGTGCTGCAGGGCGCGACCGTTACCATCATCGACAAACAGACTGGCTATTCACGCAGCGTAAAGACCGATGGTCATGGGGAATACCAGTTCTTGCAGGTGCCGCCGTCGACCTACGCCCTCACCGCGAGTGCCACGGGTTTTGCCGAGGTGAGGCAAGAAGGCGTTCAGCTTCTGGTCAGTGTTCCCTCCACCATAAATTTCACCATGCAGGTGCAAGGGCAAACCGTCACCGTCGAGGTGACCGGCGAAGCCACCCACGTGAATACGACGGACGCGACGATGGGCAACGCCTTCGAGAGCAAGCAGATCGTGGAGTTGCCGTTCGAAGGCCGTAATCCGGTGGAGATTCTGAGTCTGCAGGCCGGGGTTACCTACACCAATCCAACCTCAGGCACGGCCATCGACAATATGTTCGACACGCGCTCCGGAGCTACCAACGGCGGGCGCAGCGATCAGACCAATATCACTCTGGATGGCGTTGACAACAACGACCAGAGCAATGGCTTCGCCTTTCAGGGAGCCGTGCGCTCCACCCTGGACTCGGTCGAAGAGTTTCGCGTGACCACCTCGAACGCCAACGCGGACGAGGGAAGATCTTCCGGCGCGCAAGTGCAGTTGATCACCAAGAGTGGGACCAATTCGTGGCATGGCCATGCGGAAGAACTGAACCGTTCCAATATCGGCGAGGCCAACGACTGGTTCAACGAGCAGGCGCAGGTTGGCTCCGGGCTGAAGAACACCCCGCCGTACCTGCGGCGGAACACCTATGGCGCGTCGCTGGGTGGTCCCATTAAGAAAGACAGGGCGTTCTTCTTCATGAACTGGGAACGACAGGTGCAACACGAGAGCACGCAAACCACGCGCGTGGTGCCGAGCCTTAATCTTCGCAATGGGATCGTGAGTTATCTCTGCGATGTCGGCGATCCGAACTGTGTTACGAGCAATAAGGGTGCCAATGGTGCCAGCATCACCGTCGGTCCGGCTGCGGGACAGGATCCGACGCAGGTACTTCTGGCGACCATGACAGCGCCGACCTTGGCGCTGCTCGATCCCAATTGTTCTGGGTTCGGCGCCTGCCCCCAGGGACCAGGCGCGAATCCCAATGTGCAGGGGATCCTCAACGGCTATCCCACGCCCAACACCAACTCCGCGGTGGGTGCGGACGGCTTCAACTACCAGGGCTACACCTTCGCGGGAGCGACTCCTCTCACTCTCAATACCTACATCGCAAAGATCGACTACAACATCACGCAAAACGGAAACCATCGCTTGTTCGTGCGCGGAATTATGAATGGCGATACGTCGGACAGCGCTCCTCAATTTCCGGGGATGACTGCAAATATTGCGCAGACCACCGTCGCCAAGAGCTTGGCCGTCGGGTACACGGCAGTCCTGTCCTCTTCGCTGATCAACAACTTCCATTATGGTTTCGTACGGCAAGCGGTCGATCAGACTGGAGCGGGAAACGTCACGTATCTCGAATTGCGGGGCTTGGACAATCCCGGAGGCCAGGGCAACAATTCCTACGATGTAGCCCTCCCAGTTCACAACTTCATCGATGACCTTTCCTGGACCAAAGGCACACACACGTGGGGGTTCGGGGCGAATTTCAGAATGATTAGCAATATTAAGAATTCGACCCTGACTTCGTTTTCCGATGCCTTCATCAACGCTTCCTGGCTGGATGTTTCCGGTGTCGCGAACAAAGGGAAAAGTCTCGATCCCGGCGCCCCGCAGTTCGCTTCACTCGATCTGCCTGCAGTGGATTCTGGTTTCAACAATTCCTACGACTATCCGGTAACAGTGCTCGCGGGAATCATCACCGAAGTAGATAAGCGATACAACTTCACCACCACGGGCCAAACCCTCCCGGATGGCGCTCCCAACCTACGTCATTTCCTCAACCATGAGTTTGAGGCCTATGTGCAGGATTCCTGGCGGGCCCGCAAGAACCTCACGATCACCTACGGCCTCCGTTGGACGTTCCTGCAGCCTCCCTACGAAGTGAACGGAGTACAGGTAGCGCCCACAACCAGCCTGAATCGCTGGTTCAACCAGCGGGCACAAACCCAGTTGACTGGCTTGCCCTTCAACAATCCAATCACATTTGATCTCTCTGGCCAGGCCAATAAAGGGAACCCTTACTGGGCAGACGACTTCAAGAATTTTGCCCCTCGCGTGGCCATCGCCTACTCGCCTAGCTTCGACCAGGGCTTCCTGGGACATCTATTCGGTGGTCCGGGCAAGAGTTCCATCCGTATGGGAGCTGGCATATATTTCGACCATTTCGGCGAGGGCATTGTGAACACCTTCGACCAGGATGGTTCGTTTGGACTCTCAACCCTGCTAACCAACACCGGAGGAGTCCAGGACGTGGATACGGCCCCTCGAGTGGGGCCGACGAACCCTCTGTACACCCTGCCGCCATCGCTGATCACGCCATCGCCGGGCGCAAGTTTTCCCACCCAGTTCCCCTTGACCAACTTCGCGGTGCAATGGGGCTTGGATGACCGGCTCAGGACGCCCTACTCCTACGGCTTCAACATGTCCTTCGAGCGCGAACTGCGACACGGTTTTACGCTTGAAGCCGCCTATGTGGGCCGAATCGGACACCGCTTGCTGCAGCAGGAAGACTTGGGGCAGCCTCGCGACATTGTGGACCCGGTCTCTCATATGGACTACTACGGAGCCACGCGTCTACTCGACAATGCGGTGCTGGCAGGTACGTCGGAGAGTCAGCTTGCACCAATTCCTTATTGGGAAAACCTGTTCGGCGCCACATCTGCCGGTCCGGCAGGCGAGGCGGGTAACTATTTTGGTTTTCCTGGTACTTGCGCCCCGAACGCTCCTGCGAATCCCACCGCGACCCAGAACATGTATGACATGATGTCGTGCGGCTTCGTGCACAACGAATCCACCTTCCAACAGATCATCGATGGGGTGGGTACCACTCCATGCTTCCCAGGTTGCATCACCCTGGGTGGCGCGGTCCAGAACACCCCGCAATACTTTGCCTCGCAATTTGCATCCCTGTATGCGTGGCGGTCGATCGGAAACAGCGCGTACAATGCCGGCCAGTTGTTGCTGCGGCATGGCATGTCCCACGGTTTGCAGTTCGACTTGAACTATACGTATTCCCATTCCATCGATGTAGGATCGGACGCGGAACGGATCGGGAACCTGGGCGGCCCGGGAGACCAGATCTACAACGCCTGGAGCCCGAGGTTGCAGCGCGCTACCTCAACGTTCGATACCACCCATCAAATCAATTCCAACTGGGTGTACGAACTTCCCTTCGGTCGCGGCAAGGCAATTAGCGCCGGTGGGGGCCGTGTGGCGAACGCCATTCTCGGCGGGTGGGATCTGAGCGGCGTTTTGCGCTGGACCAGTGGGTTCCCGTTGAGCATCGGCAATGGCGCAGCGTGGGCCACGAATTGGGACCTGAGCGGCTACGCCACGCAAATTGGACCCAACCCTGTCGTCCAAACCACGATGGTGAACGGGGCGCCCAATGTTTTCAAGAATCGAGACGTCGCGATCACTTCCTACCGTCAAGATTTCGCGGGAGAAGTCGGGAACCGCAATACCGTTCGCGGACCGGGATATTTCAATACGGATCTGGGTCTGCACAAAACCTTCAATATCACCGAGTCGCAGAAACTGCAGTTCCGCTGGGAAACCTATAACGCTTTCAACAATGTCCGCTTCGACGGGCTGACCGCGAACACTGGAGTTGACCAGGTAAGCTCGTTTGGCGATTTCACCAAGACCTTGACGATCTACCGCAGAATGGAGTTCGCGGCGCGGTACTCGTTCTAGCTAGGCGAATGGAGAAAGTGATCTCGTTCCGGGGGGGGCGGAGAAATCCGCCCCTTTTTCTTTGCGTGACGAAATGCCAAGCCGAAGAAGGTACCGCGCCGACGCGCTATGCCAGCGGCGAGTCGCTCATGCGGAATCTCGTGCGCACGTGTTCGGAGATGAGTTCGATCGCGGGACGGTTCTGCACCGGATCGGCTTGCGCCAGATACTTCATGGCCTCGACCAACAGGCGTTGTCCATCCACATAACGAGGATCTGAGGTTCGCTCCCTGCGCTTATTGCCCAGCTTAGGAGGGACTGTAATCGTAAAAACCTTGGCCATGAATAAACCCAACTGAAGGTAGCGGTCAGTATAGCTCCCCGGCTGCACTTCTCAGCATACCTTCTTGCCCTTTCGATTCAATGACTTAGCCCGTCGGTGAAATCGTCTGCGTCTTGCTTGTGGTCTTTAGCTTGAAAACCTCGTCGTTGATCTTCTCGTTCAGCCGAATGGACGGGTATTTCGCCAGCCGGTAGTTCCCGTCGGGTTGAAATGCCTGCTGCTGCGCTGAGATGCCTTTGTCGAGATCGATCCACAGCCAAATCTCTTTGTACGTGTTGCGAACCTTCTCCGACTTGGGGATCAGCTTTAGTTTCGCCGTTGCGATGCCGTTGATGGTCTCCGGGCCCACATACGTGACAACGAAGGTCTTCACCAGATCCTGCCCGCTGCCCCCAAAACCGAGCACCACGTAACTCTCCAGATCGGCGCGGTTCTTTCCGAGATCGAATTCGGTGATCTGGTCCATCTTGGGCTGATACATGCGAACCTTGCCCTTGCTGAAGAGCACAAATTTTGGTTCAGGCTTAAGCTTCTGAGGATCGCTTCCCGCCATCTTGACGTCAGCCATCATCTCGATTTCTTTGCCGACGCGGCGGTAGTAGATGGTGCCTTTTTGGATGTCGTCGATTTCATCGATAACTTTTTCGTAGGTGTCCCACTCGAACTCCGCCTGCGCGCTGCGAAAGCCCGCCGCAGCCGTATCCATCTTTTTCAGAACCGTGTTGAGCGGGCTGGATTCAGCGTCTGATTGCGGAGGTTTCGCCGGAGCGTGCATAAAGCCCCAGAGGAGCCCGATCGGCAGGATTAGCGCGAAACTTTTCATTCGATATCCAACTTGCGTCTGAATCGATCGTCAGTCCCGTGTGGCCAGAACCTTATAACCCTGCACTTTTCCCTTGCTGTCGGAAACAATTTCATAACTCACAATCGAAACCGCCCCCGAAATAGGCTCGATAATCTGCAGCAACTGTTCCCGCACCGACTGTTCATCGCCTGGTGAAACGGCGCTGGCTGCCACCTGGTAAAAAAGGTGCCCCTCGGCATCTGCGCTGACGACTACATCAGTCGGATGCGGAATGCGTGCGATGGGTTTGTCATTGAAGTTGATCACGCGCGGCGAGAACAGTACAAAAATAATGATCAGCGTGACCATGATGTCGTAATGCAACGTGCCTCGCTCGTATTGCCACAGAATGTATCCGCGGATTGTTCGCCAGATGGCGTTCATGGGCAAGGGCGCGCTGGGCGCGGTCGTCGTCAGTTCTGCTCTATGCAAGTCTACTAGCTCCTGGCCTTGAGCTCCTAGCTTCTAGCTTTTCCTAGCACCCAAGACCCAAGACCTGATCTTCTAAAACTTCTTCGGCGTAATCCGATCCGTGCCTATATACGCACGCAGCGCTTCAGGAATGATCACGCTCCCGTCCGCCTGCTGGTAGTTCTCCACAACCGCAACCCAGGTGCGCCCGACGGCCAGTCCACTGCCGTTCAGCGTGTGCACGAACTCGGTCTTATTCTTCCCCTCGGGACGATATCGAATATTCGCCCGCCGCGCCTGATACGCCTCGAAATTCGAGCACGACGAAATCTCGCGGAACGTCTGCTGCCCCGGCAGCCACACTTCAATGTCGTAGGTTTTCGCCGAAGAAGATCCCATGTCTCCAGTGCAAAGCGTAACCACGCGATAGTGCAAGCCGAGCTTCTGCAAAACTTCCTCGGCATCGTGCGTCAACTTCTCGTGTTCGTCGTAAGACTGCTCGGGCCGCGTAAACTTCACCAGCTCCACCTTCTGAAACTGATGCTGCCGGATGATGCCGCGCACATCTTTCCCATACGATCCCGCCTCGCTGCGGAAGCAAGGTGTGTATGCCGTGAGCGAGATCGGCAGCCGCGCTTGATCCAGCACTTCGTCGCGATAAAGATTCGTGACCGGCACTTCGGCCGTTGGAATCAGCCACAGATCCTTCTCCCCATGCGGCACGCGAAAAGAATCGGCGGCAAACTTTGGCAACTGGCCCGTTCCGTACATCGATTCCGAATTCACCAGATACGGTGGCAAAACCTCGGTGTACCCGTGCTGGCGCGTATGCAGATCAAGCATGAAGTTCATCAGCGCCCGCTCGAGCTTCGCGCCCAGATCCCAGTAGACGGCGAAGCGCGCGCCCGTCAGCTTGACCGCCCGCTCCTGATCGAGAATCCCAAGTTCGGCGCCCAAGTCCCAATGCGCCTTTGGAGTGAAATCAAACTTGGGCGGAGTGCCCCACCGCCGCACTTCAACATTCTGCTCAGCGCTGTTGCCGATCGGCACACTGGCATGGGGCAGGTTGGGAAGACCTGCGAGAATATCGCGCAGCCGCGCATCGAAGTCAGCCGCGGTCTTCTCCAGCGTCTGAATCTTCTCGCGCAAGTCCTTGGTCTGGGCCATGGCGGCGCTGGCGTCCTGCCCGCTCTTCTTCAGCTTCGCGATTTCTTCTGAAGCCTTGTTGCGCTGCGCCTTGCTGGTCTCGGCCTCGGTAATGGCCTGGCGTCTTTGCGTGTCGACTTCGCGAAAGTCCCTGAGCACGGCAGCCGGATCCATGCCGCGCTGGCGCAGCTTCTCTTCGACCAATGGAAGGTTTTCGCGTACGAAATTCAGATCAAGCATGGGACTAACTAATGTATCGGAAAAGTGGCCAGGAATGCACGTGCAACACACAGGAGCGCCCCCTCGCTGTCGGGCCTTGTATCCCCCGATGGCGTCATCCTGAACGGAGCCCGTTCTTCAGGCGAAGTGAAGGATCTATCGCGGACCGAGGCTGCTCCGCCGGCTATATTTGCGTCTCAATCAGGTTGGTGGAATGATGAGGGCAGCAGAGGTAGTCCCATGGCGGACAAACATCATCCCGGCATCACCATGCACAAATTCACGGTGGGAGCAGGATTTGAAGGACTGCTGTTCACAGTCGGCTGCAGCCTCGTTTTTGTGATCGGACTCCCCGCACTGTGGTCTTTCGTCGCCTTCGGCGCCGCCCTAGGGATTGGAGTTGCGATCTTCCTTCGCCTCACAAGCAGCAGCCGATCAGAGCGCATGAAGCCTCTCTCGATTCTCTCTGCTGATGAAAAGATTGAAGATCCGGTGGTCCAGAAACAAAACAAGCCTCAGAGTTTGCTGCGCGAACTGCCTGGGTTGTGCTCGACCTAGTTCCACTCGACCGCCCCGCATCCGGATTGACAACAGACGCGAGCCGCTCCTGTACTCAAGCCACCTTTGGCGGATTCCCCTCCCCTGTGTAAACTACCTTCGCGATGAGATCGTCCCCCAGATCTGCAGCCATGCGGTTCGTCCTGACGCTGGCCGTGCTCGGTTCTGCTGTTGGCCGCCCGGTTCTGACCTCCGCCTCGGCCTACAACGGCCATCCCAAACTGGTGGTGGTCATCGTCATCGACCAGTTCCGCGGCGACTATCTGGAGCGCTACCGCGACCAGTTTGGCGACGCCGGCTTCCGCTTCCTTCTCGACCACGGCGCCTATTTTCCGAACTGCAACTACAACTACGCCAACACGCGCACCGCTCCCGGACACTCCACCCTCTTCACCGGCGCCTACAGCAACGGCCATGGCATTGCCGCCAACGAATGGTGGGACCAGAAAAAGAAACGCATGGTGACCTCCGTCGAAGACGACGCCACGAAAATGGTGGGCGTACCCGGCGACAAAACAGGCGCCTCGCCCCACAACCTGCTCGCTGACACGCTAGGCGATGAACTCAAGCTGGCCACGCAAGGTAAATCTCGTGTTTTTGGGGTGTCCTTGAAAGACCGCGCCGCCGTGCTTCCCGCTGGATTCGCCGGCGATGCCGCCTATTGGATCGATCCCAAGAGCGGCCAATGGGTCACGTCCACGTACTATCGCGACGACCTTCCGAAGTGGGCTCAGGACTTTAACTCTTCCCGCCCCGCAAAATACTGGGACCGCGAGTGGAAAGACGCGCAGGGCACAGTTCTCCGCTCCACCGCCCATCGCAAAGGGAAAGACGGCGAAGACGCAAGCTTCTATGAAGTAATCGGCTCCACTGCGTTCGCCAACGAGTACGAGTTCGAGTTCGCCAAAGAGTTGATGGTTTACGAGAAACTGGGACAGGGTCCCGCAACTGACTTGCTCTCCATCAGCCTCTCACCCAACGACATTCTTGGTCACCAGGTCGGCCCGGACTCTCCGGAAATGCAGCAGATGGCTCTCGACCTCGATCGCCAACTGGCCGACTTCCTGAACTTCCTCGGACATCAAATCGGACTCGCCAATGTATGGATCGCCCTATCGGCCGACCACGGCGTTTCCTCCCTGCCCGACGCGGTGAAGAAGCTGCGCATTCCAGCAGCCAATCTCAACACAGGAAAAATCGAGGCAGAAATCAACAAAGCGCTCGCGGCAAAGTTCTCTCCCGGACATCCCGCAGCCTATGTGAAGCTGGACTATCCTCTCGCTTGGCTCGACCAGGATGCCTTCACCGCTGTTCACGTCCGCGAGCGCGACGCCGAAGAGGCTGTCGGCGAGGCCATGAAGCAAACTGGAATGCGCGACTACTACACCAAGTCCCAACTCGCCGCGGGCGCTGCCCCCAATACACCGCTCGGCCGAAAATACTTGAATAGTTATTCACCGGAAGGAAGTTGGTACGTGATGGGCGTTCCTGACATCTACACCGTGGGCCCGGGCAAGGGCACCGACCACACCTCGCCTTACAATTACGATACGCACGTGCCGCTTGCTATCTACGGACTGCCCTTCCAGCCCGGAACCTATCGCACGAACACCGAGCCCGTCGACCTTGCCGCAACTCTGGCATCGCTCTTGGGGATCAACGCTCCCACCCATGCCGTCGGGCGCGTGCTGACAGAAGCCCTCGTACCCGCTCACCGCAGCACGACCTCGGGAGAAGGCCAGCCATGACCCCCAGTTCTGGACACGCGACTCCCGATCTCAGCGTCACCGTCGCTGGCATTCCGCTCAAGAATCCCGTGATCGCCGCCAGCGGCACCTTCGGCTACGGCGTCGAGTTTGAGGACGTGGTCCATTTAGGTAAGCTCGGCGGCTTTGTGGTGAAGGGCCTGTCGAAAGAATCGATGATTGGCAATCCGCCGCCGCGCCTGTGGGAGACCGCCGCCGGCATGCTCAATGCCATCGGCCTGCAGAACATCGGCGCGCAGGCATTCCTCGTGGAGAAGCTTCCGCACCTGCGGGAGATCAAGAACACGGTGGTGATCGCCAACATCTTCGGTTACACCCGCGAAGACTACGAACGCACCATCGAGATCCTCAACGACGGCGAGGGCATTGCCGCTTACGAGCTGAACGTCTCCTGCCCCAACACCGCCCACGGCGGCCTGCAATTCGGCAGCGATCCGCGTTCGCTCGATGAAGTCGTCACCACCGCCAAGCGCGTGGCCCAGCGCCCGCTCATCGTCAAGCTCTCACCCAACGTCACCAGCATCGCGCAAATGGCGTATGTCGCGCAGGAGGCGGGTGCCGACGCGCTCTCGCTGATCAATACGTTCGTAGCCATGGCGATCGACCCCGAGACTCGCAAACCGCGTATCGCCAACGTCACGGCCGGGCTGTCTGGTCCCGCGATCAAGCCCATCGCGGTGCGCATGGTCTACGACGCCGCGCACGCCGTGAAGATTCCCGTGATCGGCATGGGAGGAATTTCGACAGCGGCCGACGTCATCGAATTCATGCTGGCCGGCGCCACCGCCGTGCAAATCGGTACCGCCAGCTATTGGGATCCCTGCGCCACCGAAAAAATTGTCGACGAGTTACAGGAATGGTGCAGCGAGCACGAGGTCGGAAAGCTCTCCGACTTCATCGGCGGCATGTTGTTGGAATGATCTAGACTTTCATTTCTTGCCGGGGTAAAGATTGCTGCCGTAACGACTCACATGCGGCAGATACCCGGTCATGCCCAGAAAAGCAACAATCAGGAGCGCGAAATCAATATATGTAAGGGGATGATCCTGGGGGCAGTCTCGCCCTCTTTTGCAGTCAAGGAGAAGAATCCAGAATGCCCACCAGCCCAGGGCGGAACCTAGGAAGTTCAGCCAGATCTGGTGGGCCTTCCACGGCCATGTACCCTTTTTCCAACGCTCGGCATCTTCCTCCTGGAGTGCGTCGTTCCAGTCCAACTCGTTTATGGTCCAACAGTTCCACCCATAGAGAAGGCTGGCAATCGCTGCTATAGCGAAGAAGAGCAAGTTGCCGCACGAACTCGTCACGAGCCAACTAAGAAGCATCCTTCAACCTTCTGATCCTTTTAGCGAGAGCAAGGTCAGCTGCGCCAGAACAAATCCGTCCCCGTTGCTAGCATGTCCAGCCTACCGCCACCCGCCCAGAATCGCCCCCATCGCCAGGTAACAAACGGCCTGATATCCCGTATTGATCAGGTAAAGCTTAAACGGCTGCCGGCTGAACAACGCGCCGGTCAATTGCACCGTCGTCACGATTCCCAGCCAGATCGCCAGGCCGATCTCCATCCCATTGAGTGCCGAGTTGACGTTGGCCACTTCGATAATCTTTCCCAGCACGATCGCAGCGAGAATGCTCGCGACCAGCGACATCGCATACGACGGCCCCGCGCTCTTCTGCATCTCCGCAATCTTGGCCTTATCGTTGGGGTCATACCCCATCAGAACCATCCATGGATTGGCAAACAGTACTGGCGAATACCACACAAAGCCAGCCACCATCGTAACCAGCGCACACACCAGCACGGCCCACACATTCACGCCCAGGAAATGCATAGATTCCTCCGTTCAGTCAGAGAGTGGAACTGAATTGTCAGGGCCCGGAAAGAATGCCGGTATGAAAGGGACCGCCCGTAACACCGCAGCTTGGGGGAAGCTGCAACGGCTATCGCCCGCGAGTGTACCAGATCGAGCCGGGAGACTTGTAGTCCCGGCCTTCGCCCCACACCGCATGCGTCGCACCCTCGCTGTCGATTGCGAGGCCGAAGTAGTCTCCGAAGGGGAAGCGGAATCCGCCCGGCAGAATGTACTCGTAGCCCTGTGCAGCACCGGAAAGCCGCGATTCGGCGCTCCATGTGGCGCCTCCGTTGGTTGAATTGCGGTAATAGGTGTTCCACAGCGGACGATTGCGGTGTCCCAACTCGCTGGCCCGCGCATCCATCCATGCAATGCGAACATCGCCGGACGCCCCCGCAACAATCGCCGGGAAAGCGTGCTCGACGCCCTGCGCGGCATTCGACACATTGGTCCGCTCCGACCAACTTGCTCCTCCCGTGGTCGACGACGAGAAGTAGACGCGCTCGGGTCCGCCATTTGCGCCCCCGGCATTCCACAGCGCGTACAGAGCGCCCGCTGCGTCCGAAGCCAGCGCGATCTGTGCGCCCAGGTACCCAGTCTGGCAGCTTTGTGCGTCACAGCTCGGCGGCGCGCTCGATACATCCAGCAGCAGGTTGCTCCACGTCCGTCCGCCATCCAACGAGCGGCTGACGAAAACGCTTACCGGACGGCTGGCCATTTCGTGACGGGCATAGGCAGTCCATCCGAAATAAACGTTGCCCGCCGGATCGATAGTCGCCCCGCCCGCCAGCGACGATCCAGGCGCGGTGCTCGAATTCACTTGCACCGGGTTGAACGTTTGCCCGGCATCGTGCGAGGCCGCAACAAAGAATTCTTCTTCGTGGTTGAACCCGACGTAAACGTCCGCTCCGCGCACCGTCAGCACTGGCCGGTCGGCCTCTTCCCGTCCTTGCTCCGCCAAGGAGAACGACCAGCTGTGGCCAAAGTCCAGCGACCGGGCGACCACAATGTCGCGCTTGTTATTCTGCATCCACGAGGCATAGACCGTTTGCCGATCCACCGGATCGACCACGATCTGCGGATCAAACTGCCCGCTCGAGAAGGGAGACAGCGCCTTCGAAGGCCCCCAGGACGCTCCATTGTCACTGCTGACGACCAGAGCAACGCTGGGAGCAGTACAGCTTGAACAATCCGGCACGGCCCCATACTGCGGATAAAGAACGTAGAGATGCCCCCGCCCGTCGGCGGCGATGGCAGGTTCCCATTGGTCGCCGGTGCGGTACCCCAAGCGTCTCTGAGGCGGAAAACCTGGCAATGCCAGCGCCGCCTGAACTGTCGCCAAAGCCAACAGAATCAACAGTGCAAGTTTGTGCACAGTTCGTGGCGCGGCTTGGAAGTGGCTGGTGGAGAAAACCACGAAACTAACCCCTGGGAGCAACCCTCCCCGGACTCTACCGTGATTCGGCGAGAGCGTCAATTGCCGTGCTGGGGGTTTGACCCGAATTTTACAACCCTGTTACTCTTCTGGCCTTGGATCATCCAAATAAGGGACAATACACATCTGAAGCCATCCCTCCATGGGCGTAATCCTGAACGTAGCCGCCTTTCAGGCGGAGCGAAGGATCTGGCGGGGGACAAATAGCTGGTACTGGGGAGCCAATCGCAATGGAACGAGCCACATTTGCAGCAGGATGTTTCTGGGGAGTCGAAGCCACCTTCCGGCAGATGCCGGGCGTAACCTCAACCCGCGTCGGCTATACCGGGGGAAAGACTGAAAACCCGACGTACAAAGAAGTCTGCACCGACCGCACCGGCCACGCCGAAGCCGTGGAAGTCGAATTCGACCCCGCCAAATTGACCTATTCTCAATTGCTGAAAGTGTTCTTTGAAAATCACGATCCAACGCAGGTGAACCGCCAGGGCCCGGATTGGGGCTCGCAATACCGCACCGCGATCTTCTTTCATTCCCCGGAGCAACAAAGCCAGGCGGAGCAGTTCAAACAAGAACTGGAAAAGGCGCACCGCTTCTCGAAGCCGATCGCAACCCAAATCGTCCCCGCCGTAACGTTTTATCCGGCAGAGGACTACCACCAGCAATATCTGGAAAAGCGCGGACTGGCCAGTTGCCACATCAAGTAGTCGGGCGTCATCCCGAGCGGAGCCGTTTTTCAGGCGAAGCGAGGGATCTCAGTCTTAACGACTGCGAGCTAGGGATTAGAAATGCCGACAACGCCCGCAGGTTGCCGCGGCCGGAAGAAGAAGAGCAAAACGAACCCGCCTAAATAATAGAGCGCACTTTGCTGCAGGGTGCAGCCCAAAAACCGCTGGATCAGTCCAAACAAAGCCAGCGCCTCGCACAAAGCATACGTGGCGATGTAGCCCGTTCTCCAGTGATTGAGGCTGAGGTTGTCCTCGGGTTGAGTGGCCAGACTTTCCGCAGCCCGCAGCACTAGCGTGCGCCGCACTACGAAGATCGCTCCCACAATCGCCACCGCCAGGGTCGAGAACAGGTAACTGAGAGCCGGATCGACCGCCCGCGCCACCGGGCCCAAGACTTCTCCCACGACTCCGTAAAGGAGGATGCTGGCCAGCATCGTCCACTGCACCGCCCGCAGTGTCTTCAGGGCCCTGATCATCGAAGTGACATTTTCGCCTGAAAGCTGTGTTTGACTCTTGCAACATTCTACGGCGGAATCCGTCTGAGCAATATTCTTTTCGCGGACTCAGTGGGAATGCGTCCGTTCCGATCGTCCAGGCCGCATTCGCAGAAAGATCTGGAACGACACCGGATTTTTTCCATAGCTCGAATCGAGAGCGCTCGGCTTGGAGTAAAACGTCACATCCGCGCCCAGGCCCAGTTGCCACGCGCGATCGTGAATCAAGTCCCGCTCCCCACCAAATGTGTACGCTCCGATCCGGTAGACCGGTTGGACCGGCTCCTGCGGAAACAGTTCGTTCTTGTCCACCAGCTCCAGCCGCGTGAGGGCATAGTCTCGCTGCAGAAAGTTCACCGTGGATTCCAGCAGGTAGCTGTTCAGCGTGGTGTCCGTCGCGATCTTGTGGACTCGTCCCCAGATCAGCGTTGTCGCCCAGTTGCCCGCAGCCAGTGGCCGGTTGTATTCCGCGGACGCCGTCTCCCGCCACTGGCTTTCCGGCTCCAGCGCTTCCGGATGCTCCAACCGTCCAATGCTGTACTGCACTGCCCAGTTGCGCGTCGGCGCCACAAATGCCCGCCCCGACCACGAATCCAGCGCCGCCAGTTGGATGCTCCACCGCTCCTCATTCGGTTCGCGCCCGTTGAAAACAGACCCTTCCAGCTTCACGCGGTCGATCACGAATCCCGTCGTCACCACGCCGAAGCTGGTGTGCGTTGAATCCTGCAAGTGGTGGCCTAGCGGAGCCATCGGCAACTCAGAAGCTGAGGCCCGGTGAAGGTAGGTCACCGGCCCAAGCGCTGGCTCCGCCGACGGCCCACCGTAAAGCTCCCATGAGATCTTCTTCGTCAGAGGCAAGGTGTACAGCGCCGCCAGCTCCGCAAACACATTGTGTGGATGCTGATGATCCACCAGCGGCTCCCCGTGGTAGGTCTCCCCAGTCTGAAAAATCTCAGGGAACCCCGGGTGCGGCGACGTCAACGATTCGGCAGAGAACATCTGCAGAAACAGAAGAGAGCCCGCCCCCAGCTTGTGCTGCTCCATCAGCATGCCCCAGTTGACCGATTCCGCCTTGCCCTCGCCGCGCGGGCCGCCCTGATGGTTGTAATCCACGAATATGGCGCCGTGGGCCATGAACTCCCATCCGCCGCTCATCCACATCCACGCCGGCCCCTGCACCGACGCTGGTTGCCACGCCGTTCCTGATCCTTCATGCGGCGACGGCAGTTGGAATGCCTTTGGCTCGTCCATCGGCATGTTCATCCCTGCCATCGAGGTGTCTTGCGGCGGCGAGGCGTCATGCTCGGCGTGCGCGTGCGGCTTAGGGGCGGCAGTCGGAGCTTCTTGAGCCGACACCCGCGCCAGAAAGGGGGCGATTACCAAGAAGATCGCAAGCGCTGTCCTTCGCGCGGAGATGCGCTGGTTCAAATTCGACGACTGTGATGTTCCCTGGCGCGCGCAGGAGAAACCCCGAAGAGGCAGGCGAGGGAATGGAGAGGCCATCTAGATTGGTAGCGGAGGGTGCATCGTGTCTATGTCCCGGTGATTCGGATGCGGAGTTCTTCCGGCAACCGCTGCCGTATTTCCTCTGGCAGTCGATCGTGCACCCGCCGCGCACCTTCTTTGGCGGCGTCGAGCACCGTAACCGGCGCTGGAGTAGCCACCGCCACCCCCAGCCAGATCAGCGCAGAAAGCCCAAATCCCGCCAGCGCCGCGATCTCCAGCCAGAACGCATGCCGCGGTCCCAAGTGCCAGATCACGCCAAACGCCAGCAGAAACACTCCCGCCGATACCGACGCCAGCGCAATCAGTCCCACATCAATCATGCGATGAATTTGTTGCCGGCTGCGGCAGTGTTCGCACTCCGCAAAATGGCTCTCGTAGTCGCTGCACATCTCGGGCGCCAGGCCGGATATGTCATACCGCCAGCCCGCCAGAATCTTGCCAACGATTGGATCAATGCACTGCTGACTCATGGGGTAATACAAATATGCAAAGGCAAATCTGCAACGACAATCACTCCAAAATCAGCCGCCTACAGGCGAATCGGCTCCATCGCCTCGGTCTGCGACGCCAGTAGCACGCGGTTCTGAAACAACCCGCCCCGCGTGGCCAGGGCCTTTTCAGCCTCTCTGCGAGCAATTTCCGGATGATTGTTCTGCTCTGAGAGATGCGCCAGCACCACAAAAGACGCACTATTATCATAGTCGTTCGTGAAGAAATCAGCGAGGGCCAGGTTCGAAAGGTGCCCCACCCGGCTCATCACGCGCTGCTTCACCGACCACGGATACGGCCCCACCCGCAACATCTCCAGATCGTGATTCGACTCCATCACCAGTACATCGCACCCACGAAGATGATCGCGCACGCTCACCGGCAAATATCCCAGATCGGTCGCGACCCCAACCTTGATGCCCTCCGCGCGAAACGTATATCCCACCGGATCGGCCGCATCATGCGGAATGGTGAACGGCTTCACCTCAATGTCTCCCACCTGAAATCGATGCCCAGCCTGAAACGTCTCGTACTTCTCCAACTGCGGACGCTCGCCTTTTTCATTACGCATGGCCCGCGCCCATGCCTGGTGCGTCCCGCCCGTCATGAACACTGGGATGCGCAGCTTCTTGGCCAGCGTTGCCAATCCGTAAACGTGATCGGAATGCTCGTGCGTGATGAGAATTGCGGAGAGAGTACATGGATCTTCGCCCAGCGTCTTGAGCCGCTTGAACGTTTCACGGCACGAAATCCCGGCATCCACCAGAATCTTCGTGCAGGCGCTGGCCACCACCGCGCAATTCCCGCGGCTCCCCGAAGCCAGCATAGTCACACTTACACCCATGATCGCAGCATACGCGCCCAGCCTGTGGATCGGGAGTAACTTTCTGGGCAGATTATTCACTTGACACAAATAGGCCGCTTCCGGTAAAGTGGATTCATGCCACAACGAATCCATCCCAAGCCCGTAAACATTAGGGAAATCGCCATAAAGTTCTCGACCGAAGAACAGTGCCTTGAGTATGTGGAAAAGATGCGCTGGCCGGATGGCATCGTGCGCTGCTCTAGCTGTGGCGATAAGAACGTCAAGCGCGTCATGCGGACTGCGGCATCGAAGAACAAGCGCCCGTGGTTTTATCTCTGCCTCAATAAAGACTGTCACCAGCAGTTCTCTCCAACCGCTGGCACGCTATTCGCTGACTCGCACCTCCCGCTGATAGTTTGGTTCCACGCAATCGGCCTGATCTTGAATGCGAAAAAGGGAATCAGCGCGAAGCAATTGCAGCGCGACCTGGGGATCGGCGGATATAAGACCGCGTGGTATTTGAATCACCGCATCCGCGAGGCAATGGCTGAGGGCGATCCTAAGCCACTTGGGGGAATCGTGGAAATCGACGAAACCTATGTCGGAGGCCGCATCCGTGGCATGGGCGTGAAGTACGCCAAGAAACAGAAGAAAGTCGTGATGGGTGCGGTACAGCGTGGAGGCAAAATCCGATTGCAGCATGTTCCAGATGCGAAGCTCAATACGATCACTGGGTTCGTGCGAGAGAATCTGTCAGCCGATGTTGAGCGCGTGATGACTGACCAGCATCACTGCTATCCGACAGCCCTTGCTCCTGAGTTCTCAGATCGGCATGAACGAGTCAATCACATAAAGGGCGAATACGTTCGCGGTGACGTGTACACGAACACAATCGAATCCGCATTCTCTTTGCTCAAGCGTGGAGTGATAGGCCAGTTTCACAAGCTGTCAGGCAAGCACCTGCATCGCTACTTGGCGGAATTTGAATACAGGTTCAATCACCGCACAGATGCAGACGTATTCATAGGGACAGTACAGCGGCTCTGCGGATTCAAGCCTCTGCGCTTCGCGGAACTCACTCAAAAATAAAGATGCTGGGCGGCATCAAACGGTAGTGCCTCAGTTTGAATTTATTTACCGGTCGTAAAGGGTTTACGCATAGGGGCAGCGTCTCGTTCCTTATCGGCAACGTATTTCTCAAGCTGGTCGTCAGTGAACGCACCAGTGATTGAGATGATGTCTACGTGCTGAAAAGCCCGCGTGTTCTGGACGGTTCTTAACCTTTTTATCAACTGCTCATGGCTGGGATGTAGATCGTCGGGCATACTCATATTTTATCAGGCATCCCAATTTTCCTAATTACATATGGTCGTTCGCCGATAGCGAAGAACTCGGCCCACCCATGCTGGCACGCATCGCCAAGAAAACCGGGCTGAAACCATCTGACATTTAACGGGACGGTTTAGGCTTGCGTGGGGCCTTCGGGCGACCCTTTATTTCAGAGGTTTTCTGTGGAGGCTTTTGGAGCATCCGGCTGAGAACTTCGTCGAATTGGCTCTTATCGGTTTTCATTGTAGATTCGCTGGTAACCTAAATCGCTTGCAAGTGCATGAATTCATTATGTTTCGTTTTATTACTTTCGTTTTCTTTTCTCTCTTGAATC
>OCTA010000539.1_pt1 | contig 35020 bp, 28 predicted proteins | sample 1538991 | NCBI WGS metagenome assembly OCTA01 (sample SAMEA3539302, study PRJEB22396) | soil metagenome | biome: tundra; feature: field; material: soil | place: USA | collected 2010-05 | depth 0.15 m | reverse complement strand
CTTTCGTACGTATTTGCCATAGGGTTGGTGAGCGGGTCACGCAGTGCTGCATTCGCATACATAGGCAGCGGGTACACCGCTTTGCCTGCTGCCGCTACTTTACTTACGAAAAGGGCAACGGACCAGGCCTGGAAATATTCATCAGCTCTGTCTCCAAAAACCTGCTGCCAGCTACCTGTCGTACCCGCCGGAACGTTTAGCGCAGCAAGGACATCTGGAGTCAGCAATTCCGCAGGTACCGGGCCTTCAAATAATTTTTGCGCCGTTGGCGAATAATCTCTCACACTTCCCCATGCCCCGGATTCATTTTCCACCTGCACCATAATTACCGAATGTTGCCTGTCTGCATTTTTCAGGTAATTCATTACTGCCGTAAAAGCTTTGATATCTGCATCCATAGTTGCCGGGAAATTGGGGGATGGAGAATCAACGGGCTTGCCGTCTTTCCCTGTTATATTGGGATATTTATCCGCATCCCGTTTCATCCATTCCGGTATATAATGATTGCTGCCATTCTTCCAGGTTGCAAACCACAACAATATAAGATGCACCTTATTTTTCCGGGATTGCACCAGCAGTGTATCAATCAAAGAAAAGTCAAACTTGCCGGGTTCCGGCTCCACCTGCTCCCAATAGATGGGCATTTCGAGTGTGTTGGCGTGCATGGCCTCAATGTTAGCCCATACATTTGGCAACATACCGGGCCATCCACTGGAATTGTGAGCCTGTCCGCCAAGAATGAAGAATGGTTTTCCATCAACCAGCAAAGCATGCCTTCCATTCTTTTCTATAATTTTTGGAAGCTGGCCAAAAGTTTTTATAACGGTTAAGGCAAACAACATCAGGCATAAGGCAATTGCTTTTTTCATTATTATTATTTATTTAAGCAGGGTAAGAACTGAATATTTTTTATGATTTGCAAATGCGGTTTTAAGGTCTTAGCTGAATCTCTCGAAGAGGACCCGGCCGTAAATTGAATAAATAATCTCGCTTTTCATATTTTGCACGCCGAGTCCCTGGCAGGAAAACTCGGCCCGGACTTAATTCATAAGTTTATTTTCAATATTTTAATCTTGGCTTTCGCCAATTGAAGTTGAGCAAATGCAAATCCTAAATATCAGTTTAACTTTATCTCGCAGCCGGGTCAAGTTAGTGCAGGAAATTTTTGTCAGCGATGATGAATTATTTAAAGCAAAAAAAATCAGTTTTTTGCTTTTGCCTTTAATTTTCTTTCTTTTAATTGGTCCTCCCTAATTTTCATCAGGTCTACTTTGGAACAATCTGAGATTAACTGCCGAACTATATCTAAAGGCATTTTCTCGCCTTTGTCAAAGTTTATGCAACCTTTTTGAAAATTTGCCTTATTTAAAAGCGATTTATACTTATCGAAAAGTGTTTTTGAACCATAAATTGGCAAAACATGAAATGACATGTAATTCTTTACTCCTGCAAGCCCATATTTCATCATTCCATTGCTCTTATAAACAATCATCTCCTTCCCCATCATTGGTGCAATTTCAGAAATTACAGATTTGTCTTTGTCAAGAATTATTGAGTGGATGTCTGATAAGATGGCTTGCCTGTCCGCAGGCTGAGTCAATATATAATTCCTTGTTTTTTGATCCATTTCTTAATTATTTTAGAGAGACTTAATTTGCTTACCGCTAACGTCATTTCGTCTAAGAACTTCCGCTGCTGATCAAATATAATTCAATTTAAGACGGATTCTCGTGGTCTTAAAAAATAAATTGCGGGAATGGTAGTAAGAAAATGAATGGCTTATTCAAAAGAGTATTTCAGAAATTTCGGGTGAGGACACCCTTCAGGAATAGGAATACTTTTGTCGTCGGGGTTACAATTTTGCTTATATAAATTTTGAAGTTTGTGTTATGTAAACCCCGCCGGACAATAATTTTCAGTTACTTCGTACAAAACTCACCTATCAATACTTTCCTTCCCTGCATTCAAATAATATTTCTTTCTCAACCAAAACGCAACGTTTACCAAAGATATCAGGGCTGGTACTTCAACAAGAGGGCCGATAACACCTGCAAAAGCCTGGCCGCTGTTAATGCCGAAAACCCCGATAGATACGGCAATAGCGAGCTCAAAATTATTTCCGGCTGCCGTGAAGGCTATGGAGGCATTGGTGGAGTAATCAACTTCCAATCCTTTCCCTACCAGGAAGCTTAAGAAGAACATTATAGCGAAATATATCACGAGGGGAATTGCAATTCTTAATACATCCAATGGTATCTGAACGATCAACGCTCCCTTCAGGCTAAACATGATCACAATAGTAAATAACAATGCAATAAGGGTGATGGGAGAAACGACGGGGAGGAACCTTGTCTCATACCATTCTTTGCTTTTCAATTGTAACAGGAAATACCGGGTTAAAAATCCTGCTGCAAAAGGAATGCCGAGGTAGATAGCCACGCTTTTTGAGATCCGGCCAATAGTAATATTTACCACAGAACCGCTGAAGCCAAACAGAGGAGGAAGTACTGTGATGAACACGTAAGCGTAAATGCTGTATAATAAAACCTGGAATATACTATTCAGGGCTACCAGGCCGGCAGCATATTCACGGCTTCCTCCCGCCAGTTCGTTCCAGACAATTACCATGGCAATGCATAGGGCAACGCCGATCAGGATAAGTCCCTCCATGTAGGCAGGATAGTTATGTAAAAAAATAATTGCTAAAAAGAACATCAGTACCGGACCGATGATCCAGTTGAGAAGTAAAGAAGCGCCTAAAATCTTAGTGTTTTTGAAAACTTCTTTGAGCTTTTCATACTTTACTTTTGTAAATGGGGGATACATCATTAAGATCAACCCTATTGCTAATGGGATATTGGTGGTTCCGGACGAAAATGAATTGATGAAGGCGGAGGAGGAAGGAAAAAGATAGCCTGTTCCCACTCCGATGATCATTGCCAGAAAAGATCCATAAGGTCAGGTAGCGGTCTAAGAAACCCAGTTTCTTTCTTTCGTTTGCCGGGGCGCAATTATTTACACTCATTGTTTCAGTTATATTAATCTTAAATCCAGTAGCTTAAATTCCCGGCCTCCCTGATAAAAGCTGTTATTTTGTCTTTTATTTCGTCTCTTACTTTCCTTGTCTTTTCCATTATTTCTTCTTTGCTTCCGGTAAAAGAAGCGGGGTCTTCAAAGGACCATGCTATGCGTTTTGTCTTTCCCGGGAAGATAGGACATCTTTCGCTGTTGGACGCATCACAAACCGTTACTATTGCATCGTACCTTTTGCCTTCCTTGAACCTGTCAAATACGGAAGTGGTAGGATGATGACTTATATCAATTCCCGATTCCTGCATAACTGCTACAACATTGGGGTTTAATTTTCCCGGTTCAAGTCCGGCGCTTTCGGCATAGAATTTTCCTTTCCCCAGTAGATTGAGGAGAGCCTCTGCAATCTGGCTTCGGGCTGAATTATGAACACATACGAATAACACATTGAGCATATAATAGAGTTTGAATTGAAAAAATTTTAATCGGTCCCCGTTAGGTCAAACAAATCGTAATGTTACGATTTGTTTGACGCTTGAAAAAATTTTCAATATTATATTATTCTTATCTTAAGGGAAAAATTTTATGCAGGTATTGGTGTTCCTAAAATAATACCCCACCTCTGTGAAGCTACGCCTCCCGTTGTTCAGTGTTCCCCGCAGAAAAGCGGGGCAGGATGTGCCGATGGTCAAGCAGCCAGGCAAAAACTAACAATACCGAATGGAGTTGCGGATTGAATATAAGTAAATCTTTCCTTATTTTAGAAAATCGTAAATCTAAAATATTTATATCATTAGCGCCCATCATCTATAATATTTTAGACCAGTGGAAACCATGACAAGCAATCCACAAATCATACTGACTTCTAATTTTCATTATGGCATTTGACTTAAATAAATCGATTGACATTATTGAAATCATGGAGAATTACATTTCTAAGGTAAGACCACGCCCTGAAATCATGCACAACATTGATTTAAGTTATGCGATAGAAAACCAAAGCATTATTTTGAATGAAATCAGACCCTATTGGGGAAATCCAAATGAGGTGTTGACAAGTGGTTATGCAAAGTCGACATTTGTAAAGAACAAAAATATTTGGAAAATTTATTGGAAACGGGCAGACAATAAATGGCATTTGTATGAACCGCCGCCAAATGTGGAGCAATTAAAAGATTTTTTAAAAATCGTTGATCAGGACAAATATGGTTGTTTTAAAGGTTGACAAAAAACCAGGCACCTGTTCTCAGCAAGGTTTTAAGCAACTGGCGAAAAGATCCGATAGCAATCGGATTCGGTTAAAAATAGATTGGATGCTTTAATACTTCTGTTAGCGATGCCAGCCCACAAAGCTGGCGCAAAAAACACCAACAGCGGCGTCTTTTGTTGTCCCGGATATTTTAAGGTTGGAAGTGGAAGAGCAGCATGGGCATTGTAGAATCGGGAAAAGTTGTTGTTCTCTAATTTTGGACCAGAACATGACCAGGCATTATCTTCCGCGAAAAATAATGAGGCCTTTACAAATCTTAATCACAGCTTACTCCCCGGTTCTTGAACCTATAAAACTATTCTCCTGCCCGTAGCAGCTGATCTCTTGGCAGCATCCAGTATCTCCATTACAACCATATTATATTGAAGGGATGATTGATCATTCGTTCCCGAAATTGTATAGCTAAGAACTGCTGTTAAGTAATTGATCGGGTCATTAACAGGAGCAGATAATGCATCGGCCACTTTAGTCCCTTTAATATTTTCCCTCATTCGGCTCACGATATTCTTACCATCGAGTGCATGCAGGTATCCTGTTTCGCCAAATATTTCCAGATCTTTTATTGAAAATGGCCAGTTCCATGACGCTTCAATCTGTCCTGTTGAATTGGGATATTCTAAAATAATCGTGGCATCATCATCCACTTTCGGGTACTCCTTGGGCTTATAATGCCTTGTAATAGCAGTTACTGCAATGGGTTTGCGGCCGTGCATAAACCACGTCATCAGGTCTGCGCCATAACAACCAAAATCATTCAGCGAACCGGCACCGTTTAAAACAGAGTCAGTCAACCAGCTTAAAAACTCTTTACTGCACCCTATTTCTTTCGGCCCCTGGTGCCCGTCATGCACTACCATTTTTTTGATGGCACCAATGCTGTCGCTTGTCACTGTGTTGTATACATCCTGGTATGAAGGATACCATGTGGTTTCATAATTGGTCAATACTTTAATGTGAAACTTATTGGCCAGGGTTTCTATTTGCCTGGCCTGTGATAAGTTTGCGGCCAAAGGCTTTTCAACCATCACTGAAATACCCAATGGCGCACATACCCGAACGATATCCAAATGTTTGCCTGCTGCATTGTATCCCAAAACAGCATCCGGCTTTTTCTCTGAAACAACTTTCTTAAGATCATCGTAAAACAACGAATCAGGCAGGTGATACAACTTACCAAATTTCTGTTGTAATGCTTTGCTGGGCTCGGCGATACCAACAATATCCACCAAACCATTATTGTATTGGTTTAATATTCCATGAACATGATCGTGATTTAAACCGGCAATCACCACGCGGATTGGATGCTGAGCAAAAGTATTATGCACCATGGCAAATAAAAACATGGTGATCATTTTTCGCATGCAGGTAAAGTAATTTTTTTTATTCCCCATAATCATAAATGGTTTATTTACATTGATTCTCGTAATAAATACATAAACCTAATTATAATTTCTCAATTGTTTTTAATTTTCCGGGGCGCAACATGATTATTCACCATATAGGATGGAGTTGCCGGGGTACCATATAGCATGTCCGCCAATGTTTGCAGCCATCTTATTTATTGATTGGCTTAGGGTTAGTAAGATAGTTCTTGCTGCTAACGTCAGTTGTCTAAGAACTTCCGCTGCTGATCAAATATAATTCAATTTAAGAGGGATTCTCGTAGGTAAGTGGCTGATAGAAGGTCATGGTGTGACCCGGATTTTGTAGTAGACAATCTTCCATACGAAACGTTTAAAGGAAAAGACAAGCAGCTTGAATTCGCTATTGATTACCTGAAGAAGGAAATAAAAGATGAGCCTGTAGAGGTCCCCAAAGTGCCGGCTTATCCTGATAAATCGTTTAAGTATAAAAAGAATTGAACAGAAAGTAATTTTAATGAATCAGGAACCACCCAAACCTTTGTCATTTTGCCTTCGTCGGTCTTTCCTTTTTAAATATTAAAAAATACCTAACAACATAAAGAAGTGCCATTGATGTTTTTTGTGTTGGCTTTTACCCAGGCATCACCAACCTCAGCTAAGTTTCCCTGTTTGGAAAACCCTGTATTGAGCGAGAGGCATAAAACAACCATCTTTGTTCCAAGCAGGTTGTTTTTAATTTCTACTGATAGGAATCTACCAAATCAACAATTACCTGTCTTGATTCTTTATAAGCATTCCAGACAGAGTTGCACCATTCGCGAATTGCTACCTCTCTTTGTGATCCGGGAGCTGCGTGTAGGACTTCCGTTATAGTTATAGATCCCCTTTCATCAGGGATATCAATTTTAGGCCAAATCTGCTTCCGCTGGCTCATTTTTACATGGAATAGCTGAACCTCGCGGCCGGTATAACCTTTTTCGATATATAGGTACAAGCCTGCAAGGGCAAATGTTAATGCAATTGGCCTGGTATCCATCCAAGCATTTTGCGCAGTGTATGCGTCAACAAAGTATTGATGAATGAATGCCGCATCTCGGAGGGAAAGGGTATAATATGATAACTCATAATATTTTTCAAGAGAATTATTTGACATGGTCAAAACATTTTGCTAACGGACAGGCACAGGCCTGGAGGCCTGCGCCAGCTTTGGAAAACTTAATCATTTCAAATAGCAACCGATGTACCTCCTTCAATGGAAACGATGTACGAGGTAAGTGTCCGGACTGTTTTTTTAAGATATGCTTCTGAAATATTTTCTATCAATGCGGGAACCCCATCTTCCTTCACCAGGTTGATGGTGCATCCTCCAAAACCTCCTCCCATCATTCTTGCACCAATAACATCACGATCATTTCTCACAAAATTAACAAGGAAATCAAGTTCCTCGCAGCTCACAGCATACATGCTGCTTAAACCGTCATGCGTCTCAAACATTTTTTTGCCTAAGGCCTTCAGGTCGCCATTTTCCAGATCTATGCAGGCTGTCTGCAGGCGCTCAATTTCCTCCACAATAAAAAGGCTCCGCTTATAAATTAATTCATCTTTGGGCAGAACATATTTGGTAAGCATGGCTGCATCCACATCACGCAATGATTTTACCTGTTGCTCCCGTTCTTTTACCCATGTTACCGCCTGGTTACATTCCTTCCGGCGTGTATTGTATTCGGAAGTTGCGAGTGAATGCTTGACATTGGTATCGAGCAATAATATTTTTATCCCCTCCAGTTTAAAAGGGACATATTCATACTCCAGTGAACGGCAATCCAATTTTATTACATGATCCTTTTTACCCATCATAGATGCAAACTGATCCATGATGCCGCACATAACGCCTGCATATTCATGTTCGGCTTTCTGTGCCATTTTAACCATTTCAATCCTTTCCAAACCGGCACCCAATAATTCATTCAAAGCAAAGGCAGTAGCGCATTCCACAGCAGCGGATGATGAAAGGCCTGCACCAACAGGAACATCTGCAGTGAGCAAAGCATTGAATCCTTTTAAGGCTATTCCCTTTTGGTGAAACTGCGCCACAGCCCCAAGGATGTAATTGGGCCAGCTGACATCGCCAACGGGTTTCATTTCTTTTATTGAAACAGAAAATGTTTCATTGAGATCAGCAGCTACTAAATGAATTTCATCATCATCGCGCAATGCAATAGCGAGGTATGCGGCTTTATCAATTGCTGCCGGAAGCACAAAACCCTCATTATAGTCTGTATGCTCCCCTATTATGTTTATTCTCCCGGGAGACCTTACCAGCAATGGCTTCCCCCCAAATATTTCTGTAAATTTTTGCCTTGCTTTCTCTGTGATTATTTTTTCGTCCGGGGATAATTCGTTCATCTTGCCCTGTTTGGTAAATAAAATTTTATGAAGAGAAAATATAAAGATAGGGGAAGCTTTCTTTTAGTTAGGGTTGCCAACCTTTTAAATAGAAAATACCTGTTTTAAAATTCTTCCTGAAAGTTGGCAACCCTTTTAAATTTAGCCGGGCAAAAATGACCTTTAATGATAAACCCTTACATAATCCACCATCATGGAATCTTTGGTGAACCCGGGATCTACGGCTCCGCCGAAAGTACCTCCCATAGCTATATTGAAAATAAAAAAGAAATCCAGGTTGAAAGGCGTTCCGCCGGAATTGGCAAAAGTGAAATAAGAAACATCATCCACATATATGGATATAGTTGTTGGAGACCATTGCAGGGAATATTTATGAAATGCTGTAGATGCATTTGAAATAACCGTTGTGCTTCCGGGGTTGTTACCTACGAAATGCAGTGTACCGTAGATGGTATTCAACTGGCTGCCCTTTTGTTCCATTATATCCATTTCCCCACAGGCAGGCCAACTCACAGTTCCTATATTACTCCCCAACATCCACAAAGCAGGCCATGTACCTATGGATGCCGGCAGTTGAGCGCTAATATCCACCCTACCGTATGTAAAAGAAAATTTATTTAGGGTAAGCATACGGGTAGATGTATAATTAAATCCATTGTAGCTTTCCTTTAATGCATATATTTTTAAAATGCCATTTTGGACAATAACATTTTGAGGGCGGCTGGTATAATATTCCAGTTCTGAATTCCCCCAGCCGTTGTTGTTTCCAATGTCATAACCCCATATTGTAGAGTCCGGCGCGCCATCGGTACTGAATTCATCAGACCAAAAGAGCGTATTATAATTATATGTTGAGGCAACATTTATGGTTACCGGGATAGATTTCTGTACCGACAATCCCGAGACTGAATAAGCAGTTACCATAACGGTATAGGTATTGGTTCCGATGGATGAATATTTATAAGTTAGTGTATCGTTTGATGTTGTCTTTTTATTGCCATCGCCAAAATCATAGGAATATGAAATGGCGTAATTTGCCGTAGACGTAAACAAAACTGTTCCGCTCGAATCAGGGCTTACAGCAGCCGTAACTGATAAATTAGTAGGCGCAACATGGGTATTTCCGCCACCGGATGAACTGTTTTTTTTACAACTTGCAGCAAGTGTAAACAATGCAAAGGAAAATAGGGTGATTCTTAAATTACTCATATTTGATTTTTGATATTGATAAAATTTATCAACCTAAAAGCAAGTAAACAAATAACCAAACTCATAAGGCCAGATGCAAGGCACAATATATTATTTTCGGCTGAATTGTCATAAAACGGGAACAACAAATCAGATTAATAATTGTTTATGGTTATTGAACAATAATAAAAAAAAACATGCCGGTTTCAATTCAGGAAACAGGTTCCCTTATCCTGCTTAATGTACCTCATATAATTTCTCATTAACTTTTTTCAATTTTTCGATGGGCATTTTCATTACTTTCCTGTCGTAGGTCATAAATCCATTTACTTCTGTTTCCACATCGGTAGTTTGCGTATACACTGCGGCGGACAATCCTTTTGCAACATACCCTTTCAGTTTATCAATTAGTGAAGCATACCTTTTAAATAAACTGTCATTATTTTTAAAACTCTGGTAACCCCAGTTTTTTTGTTCCCAGGTATGCCCGGCAACAGGCAGGCCAAGTCCGCCAAACTCACCAAGCACCAAAGCTCTTTTCTTGCCAAATACATCCGGCCGGGGCATGGCGGGTTCCGGATAGTTGTGCAGATCAAGAATGTGACCAACAGGATAAAAATTGCCCCCACTTGCACTGTTCACCAGCCTCGACGGATCTTTCTGCATAGTCCATTCAGCAATATCTACGGTCTTAAATTGTCCCCATCCTTCATTAAAGGGAGTCCATACAACGATTGATGGAAAATTATACAGGGCATCTATAATTGCATTCCATTCTTTACGGTAATATCCTTCACTTTCAGGCGTTCTCTGCCTGTCAGAAGCCCTGTCCAAAACGCCGGGACGCGGTTCCCATCCATTCCCCAAATCCCCGCTGGGCATGTCCTGCCATACCAGTAAACCAAGGCTGTCACAATCATAATACCAGCGGGCAGGCTCCACTTTGATGTGCTTGCGAATCATGTTAAACCCCATATTCTTTATGGTTTTTATATCAAAAAGCGTAGCCGATTCTCTTGGAGCAGTATATAAGCCATCAGGCCACCAACCCTGGTCAAGCGGACCAAATTCAAAAACAAACTGGTTGTTGAGCATCATCTTTTGTATGCCATTCGAATCAGGTGCCAGGGAAATTTTTCGCATGGCGAAATAACTTTTTACTTCATCAATTAATTTTCCTTTGCGAACAACGTGAATTTTCAGATCATATAAAAAAGGATTCAAAGGAGACCATGTTTGCGGGTCTTTTATGGGTAAAGTCATTAAGGTATCTGTGCCCGTTTTCTCCGCGATTTTCTCATTGTTTTTCCAGGCAGAAATGGTTATTTCATCACCAGAAAGCATATTCGAAACGGAAGTAGCGACTGTTATATTTTGATCGTCCAGGTTTGGTGTCTGTCTTGTTGAAACAATATAGGTTCCAGGAACTGTTTCAAGCCACACTGTTTGCCATATTCCCGTGACGGAAGTATACCAGATACCTTCAGGATGTACTACCTGCTTGCCGTGCGGCTGCGGCCCGTCATCTGTAGGATCCCAAACCCGAACCGCAAGTTCCTGAATCGATCCGTATTTGAGTTCATTGGTAATATCGATGGTGAAAGGATCATAACCACCTTCATGGAAACCGGCTTTTAAGCCGTTTACATATATATCACTCCGCCAGTCTATCGCTCCAAAATGGAGTAATATTCTTTTCCCTTTCCTGTTTTTCGGGAAATTGAATGTCCGGTAATACCAGAGTATGCTATCTTTTCCAACTGTTTTTTCTACACCGGATAAAGCAGATTCAATAGCAAAGGGAACGAGAATATTTCCATTAAAAGAAGCGGGAATATTTTCATCACCGGATTTGGGCAGGATCGTATATTGCCAAAGTCCATTCAGGTTTTGCCAGTTAATTCTTTGCATTTGTGGTCGCGGGTATTCCGGAAGAACTTTTCCGGGATTCACACTATCGGCCCACAGGGTTTTGATCCTGCCGGGAACCATCTTCCAAGATGCCTGCTGGGCATTGGTAAAGATTGGATAAAAAATTATGGCCATTAGGATTATAATTCTTCTCATATCACATTTATTTTTGACCGGTAATTCTAGTCTTTATAAAAATAATTTTATTTGTTGATTTTGGGCGGGAAATCACTTAAAAAAACCGATGACATTAACTAACTCTTTCTCCTTTCAGTAATTTATTTACCGCGTCAGTAAATGAACCGGCGCGAATTATCTCTCCTGCATTTACAAAATATATTTCATCTGCATTTTCTATAGTATTCAGCCGGTGAGCAATGATAATGCGGGTGGTACTTTCAGGCAGCCTGTTGAGTATCCCTTCCAATAATTGTTCAGTCATGGTATCAATATTTGCTGTGGCTTCATCCAAGATCAATACTTCCGGATTACGCAACACGGCACGCATAAATGCGATCAATTGTTTCTGACCGAGGCTGATATTATCTCCCCCTGAAGATACATTTGTCTGAAGGCCATTTTCAAAAATAGTCAGGAGGCTTTCGAGGTTGGCGTCTTTTATTACCTGTTCCACCTGTTCATCAGAATAATCATGATAAGGCTCATTGCCATATAAGATATTATCCCTTACCGTTCCGGTAAATAAAAAAGGTTCCTGCAAAATGAAGCCGATCTTGCGGGCACGTTCTTCCGAACTATAGGTGCGGATATCCTTTCCATCAAGAAATACAGTTCCTGTTGTGGGATCATATAAGCGGGCAATCAGGGAAGCAGTTGTCGTTTTACCTCCACCAGTAGGGCCTACAAATGCATATGTTTTTCCCCTTTCTAATTTAAGGGAAATGTTATGCAGTATTTCTTTACTGTCATCATAACTAAAATGAACATTCCTGAATTCTATCAATGAATCAGAACCGGCAGGCTGGCCATCGGCAATTGTAACCAAATCGGTATTCAATGAAAGAATCCTGGTGATCCTGTCCCAGCCTGCCATAGCCACCTGGAAACTTGTCCATAGTGCAGCCAGTTGTCGCAGCGGATTATAAAAATAAGTAACGTAAGCAAGATAGCTTACCAATAAGCCGATAGAAAAACTACCTGTTGAAATCAGGTATATCCCATATGCCAGCACTGTTAGTTGAGCAAGGCCGGAAAAAAAGCTATACACCGGTAGCAATAGATTATTAGCCAGGCCTGCTCCTATTGCTGTCGTATAATTATGCTGGTTCGATTCATCAAATTTTTTCCTGAAATAATCCCTGCGGTTGAAGGCAATGATCACTTTAAAATTGCTCAGGCTTTCCTGTATTTCAGCGCTCATGCCTCCCACGCTTTTTAGGTTTACTGCGTTCTTCCTTTTTACCCAGGGAGAAATGAACCTCGTAAATATTAATATAAATAAGGCAGGAACAAGCGCCGCCGCCCCAAGGTTTGTATGAATCAGTAACAGGAATATTCCGGCACCCGTCATAGTCATGATGCTACCGATAAATTGCATCAGTGACTGTGAAAAAAATGCGTTGATTTTATCGGTATCGTTATTTATTCTTGAAATAAGATCCCCGGCTTTATTGGCATTAAAAAAAGCAACCGGCAACGATTGCAGCTTATTAAAAATGGTATTTCTCAGTTTGAAGAGCATCCGCTGGCTGATGCTTCCCATAAGAAGCGTTTGAAAATAGCTTGTAAACAAACTCATGATATACATAGCAAGCAATATCCCTGAAAACACGAGTACTCCATGATATTGCTTGTGTTGAACATAGGTATCAATGGTGTACCCGATGATGAATGGCCCGAACAGGTTAAGCGTTGAATTAAGCAATACCGTTCCGACCGCAATTAATAAATTCTTCCTCTCATTGGTAATAAGCTGCAGCAGACTCTTTAGTGAAGAAAAGGTTGAGGCCTTTTCCTTTTTACCCGGAAGCGCATTAAGATTGTAATTCATAGTTGCTGGTACTTTTTTGTGAATTGAGCATCTGCACATATTCCGGGCTGGTGTGCACGAGGTCTTCATGCCGTCCTGAAGCGATCAGTTCTCCCTGCATGATTAAAATAATCTGTTCATACTTTTCAACTGTCGTTATCTTTTGGGTTACTGAAAGCAGGGTGAGTTTTGGATAATTTCTTTGAATGTTTTCCAGTATCTTCATTTCGGTATTGCTATCAACCCGGGCAGTAAAATCATCCAGCAATAAAATTTTAGGATTTAAAGCAAGGGCCCGGGCCAGCATAATCCGTTGCTTTTGGCCGCCGGAAAGGCTGGATCCGCGTTCTGAAACTATGGTGCTTAATTTACCCGGAAGGCTGTTGATAAATTCTTTTAATTCTGCAGTCTCAATAGCTTTTTGCAGTGATTCATCAGTAACCGTATCGCTGAAGGCGATATTCTCCCGGATACTCATATTGAAAATGATACTATCCTGGAATACGAAGCCTACCTGCCGGTGAAAGGCTTCGCTGTTATACGCTTCAATTGAATGCCCGTCAAACAGAACAGCCCCTGAAGTTGGTTTTATCAATCCGGTCAGCAGGTATAGCAATTGCGTTTTTCCTGCTGCGGTTGGCCCTATCACGGCCAGTTTTGAACCTGGCGCAACTCTGAAAGAAATATCTCTCAGCACCGGTATCTGCCCATATAAAACGCTTACATTATTTAATTCAATTTCTCCTTTCAGATCACTTGTTATAGTACCTGTTTCCGGCAATTCCTGTGAATCGTTTACATTACTGATCCTCTGGTAGGATGCAGTGGCCTGCGCGATTACATTGCTCATAAACCCAATGATCAATATGGGAAATATTAGCATGGACAGGTAACTGTTGAAGGCCGCAAAATTTCCCAGGGTCATGCTGCCATTGATCACAAAATGACCGCCGAGTGCGAGGATGCTTAAGGTTGCCATGTTGGAAGAAAAAGTGATTACCGGGATAAGGCCTGCAAAGAGCCGCAGGATAGAAAGACCATAAAATTTGGCTTTGGTGTTGGCTTCCAAAAATTTATTGTACTCCGGTTGTTGCGAATTAATAACCCTGATGATTGCTGCTCCCAAAATGCTTTCATTGATCACCTTATTCAGCCAGTCTATCACCGCCCTGCTTTGGATAAACAAAGCCCTCACTTTGCGCAGCACTACAAAAAAAGTAATACCGATAATTGGTATAATAGCTATAACACTTAAAGCAAGCCTCCAGTTAATAGTGATCAGTAAAATACTCGCCCCGACGATGATAAACAGCGATGAGGTAATCGATACAATCGCCTGCGAAATAAACAGTTTTATTGAATCAACATCTGCCGTAAGATTCGTCAGTAATTTAGATGGGTTGGCCTGTTCAATAAAGGCTGCGCTTTGTTTGGATATTTTATCAGAAAGCTTTGTTCTCAGGTCTCTCGCCACACGCTCGGATGCATAGGTCTGAATAATACTTTGCAGGTACGTAAATATAAAAATGCATGCAACTGCCGAAGAAAATTTTATTAAAAGTGGTTTAAACGCAAAATGGCCATTGGTGAAAGCATCAATGCTCTGTGAAATAATTTTAGGAAGCCATAAATTGATCCCGTTGCCTAAAAGCGTAAACAGCATCAATAGAAGGATAAGTCCGACGTATGGCCTCAGAAGGCTTAGGATGCCCTTTTTATTATTGCCCTTATTTTGGGGATTTTTTTGAGGTCCGGCCATAGTATTCTTTACGTCTTCTGGGAATATGAAATCGGTTTACAAACAAATGTTTTAATATTTTATTCAGGAAACATGATGTGTTTCTCCTGAAAGGCATTTCTGGTGTTATCCTTTCAAAAACTTATCAGGAACTACTACTTCCCAGGTAAATAATTTCCAGATTTTCATTGGTGCATGTATTCAGGACATCTAAAAAAACATTTTTCCTGTTCTTGTCATTGGACAATAATTCTTCTGTATTTGAAATAATTATTCTGACTTTTTCCTCCCCGATCCAATCAAGGTCGTTCAGTACCTCTTCGAGAGCATCGAGGTTTTTTCCAAAGTAGTCCGGCAAGGAAAGCTGGCGCTGTAATATGTCATAGCAGTCAGATAAGTGCCGGCAGGCCAGGCCTTCGAGGAATACATACCTGATACGATTTTCAACAAAATATTCCGTGTCAATTTTTGATATTTTACTCATTATTTGATTTCTTTAAAAGATTGGTAGTGATCATTTGTATACCAGGCACGTCCATCACTGCCCGTTAGTATCCTTTCCGTGCCCCTGTTCTGCCCTTCCACTTTTGGATTCACATCCCATTCCTGGTAATCAATAAGATTCCTCTGATCATCTGCCTGGGGAACAATTTTTTCGCGGTTAGTAAATACCCTGCCGCCTACATATCCATCCAGGGCATGATGATTTGCGCGGATATATTTTAATACATCATATACTTTTTGCGGAATTTCACTATTACTGGTCTCTCCACCCTGATTTTGCGTGGCCGTATTTTCCAGCTGCCTGTTGTCCTGGGTAACCGGCCTCGGGGTAGCAGGGTTACCCTGACCGGGATTGGTTGTGGTTACCTGGCGGGCAATAAAAAACCCCAAAACGACGCCAACAATAATGCCGGTTATGAATTGTGAATAATTTTTTAGCATAAGCAAATATATGGTAGGGCAAACTATTCATTCAGCCAATATCTTCAAAATCCTAAACACTTTATAAAAAAAACCTTTTGAGGAATTTCTCATTTTTTCATCAAAGCTTCCCTAACTTTATTTTCAATGACTTTATCCCTTTCATCATCTTAAACTGAAAACCAACATGAGCTTAAAACGAAGAAATTTCCTCAAACTTTCTGCAGGCAGTGCTGCGGCTGGCGCAGCAATGCTTTCAGGTTTCCCTTCATTTTCATCTGCGACTATCAATAAATACACATTACCCGGTGGATTAAAAAAATTGACGGATGATGTCGTGCCCATCAGTTTGCAGGAAAGATTAAGCCGCATTGAAAAAGCGAAGCGCCTGATGGCAGAAAATAATATTAATGCATTGATTTTAGATTCCGGTACTTCACTGGAATATTTCACGGGGATTAGCTGGTGGCCCAGCGAGCGCACGATGGTGGCCATCATTCCGGCCCGAGGTGAAGTGAAATATGTGAGCCCGGCGTTTGAAGCGACCCGCCTTCATGAACTGATAAAAATCGGCACCGAGGTAAGAACTTGGGAAGAAGATGAAAGCCCTTATAAAGTTATCGCACAAACGCTGAAAGATTACGGTATCCGCGATGGCAATATCGGGATGGAAGAGCGGCTCCGGTTTTTTATTTTTGATGGTTCAAGGAAAGAAGCGACCAGATTGAATTTTGTGAGCGGAGATCCTGTCACCGTTCCATGCAGACTCATTAAATCACCAGCTGAGATTGCACTGCTAAAAAAGGCAAACGAAATAACGCTCGCAGCAATTAAGATTGGCGCTGATAGCATACAGGAGGGAATGTCAAACAGGGAATTAGCCGCTATCATTGACAGCGCCCAGCGAAAATTAGGTGGAGATGCAGATGGCTCTTTAGTAAATATAGGAGTCGCCTCTGCATTGCCGCATGGAAGTATAAAGCCTCAGCATGTAAAAAAAGGAGATATTGTTTTGATGGATTGCGGATGCAGGGTGGAAGGATACACTTCTGATATCACCAGAACAATAGTGTATGGCTCGGAGCCCACCAAACACCAGAGAGAAATATGGGATTTAGAGAAAAAAGCCCAGGCTGCAGGCTTTGGGGCTGCAAAAAATGGTCAGCCATGCGAGACTGTGGACTATGCCGCCAGGCAAGTGTTGATTGATGCCGGCTTTGGCCCCGGCTATAAATTACCTGGATGCCCACACCGTACCGGCCACGGCATCGGGATGGATGGCCACGAATGGGGCTATATGGTTAAAGGAAATAAGCTGCCCATCCAGGTGGGTATGTGCTTCAGTGTGGAGCCTACAATAGCAATACCCGGTGAATTTGGTATCCGGCTGGAAGATTGTGCGTATATCTCTGAAGATGGAGCAAAATGGTTTTCGCCTACCAGCCTTTCTATTGAAAAGCCCTTTGGATAGAGGATGAATAAAAATTATAGGGTATTGAATAAAAGTTGATAATCCAATTTTAGAGATAATCTGAGTAGGGTTTCAAAAGAATAAATTGAACCCCATATTAATTTCTTATTTGACGGATAAATTGTATTGTTTGCCTTGCCAGAACTTCAATACCGGCATAATCCTTTGCGTCTAATAAACTTTTACTGATCAATTTACTACCCATCCCTACAACACTTGCTCCACTGGTAAACCAATTCTGTAAGTTTTCCTTATTTGCTTCCACCCCACCAGTTGGCATGAATAAAAGGTTAGGAAAAATTTCTTTTAAGGAGCTGATAAAGGAATGCCCCAACAAATTCCCGGGAAAAAGCTTTATCAGCCTTGCACCAAGATCATCGGCCTGCATGATTTCTGATGCAGTGAAACAGCCGGGAATCCAAAGTAAATTATTCTTATCGGCTAAGTCAGCAACGGATGTTGACAAACCCGGAGAAACTAAAAAATCTGCTCCTTCATTAATAAATTCCGTTGCTTCTATCTTATTCCTGATAGTGCCTGCACCCAATTGCAATCCGGGCAATTCTTGATAAGTTATTTTCCGCATTCGCAAAAAATTATCTACCGAATTTTTTCCCCGATTAGTATATTCTACCATTCGTATACCAGCCCTGTACAAAGCTCTCATTACCTGCAAACTCACTTCCGGATCAGGATGGAAGAAAAGAGGCAGGATGCCCTGCTGAATTAACTGGTCGAGTGTTAGTTGCTTTTTGTCCATAAAAATGATATTGATTTTTTGACAGATATTGATTACCATTATTACCAAAACTTCACATACAATGCAGATATTAACAACAATACCAGAATAATCAACAAAAGGGTTTGCGGCCTCAGTTTAAACATACTCTTATCCAACTCAAATGCCTTGGGATTGATTTTTGGTCCCCATAGACTAATGCCTATCATCAACAACATAGTAAACATGAATGATAATCCCATACAAATATGAAATGGAATTTCGAATCCACCTTTGCCATTAGCGTAGGCAGTATAAAGAAAATTTTCATGCCCCATCCACTGCGGAGCCAGTTCATTAAAGAAAATGGATAACAGAAATCCTGCTATAACCCCTACTATTGCAGCAAGCCCTGTGGTTCTTTTCCAGAACATTCCCAGGAAGAACATGGCGAATACACCCGGGCTAATAAACCCGGTATATTTCTGTATATAGGTGAAACCACCCACGCCACCAATTCCCAGCAAATCATTCCATGTAAATAGAACCGCGAGTATCATGGCAACAAAAACCGTTACCCTTCCAACTATTACCTGCGCCTTTTCATTGGCTTCTTTACCGATATATTTTTTATGAATATCAAGAGTATAAATAGTGGATATACTATTTACCTTACCGGCAAGGGAAGCAACAATAGCAGCAGTTAAAGCAGCAACAGATAATCCTTTCAGTCCGGTTGGCAAAAATTCCAGCACTGCGGAATAAGCGCCATCCTTGCCGCCAACCAGCTTAGGTAAATATCCTTTTGAATATAAAACAAATGCAGCAATACCCGGAAGCATAACAATCAGCGGCATTAATAATTTCAGGAACCCGGCAAATAAAATTCCGGTCCGTGCTGTTTGTAAGTCAGCGCCCAAAGCTCTTTGTGTAATATATTGGTTACATCCCCAGTAATTAAGATTGATGATCCAAATCCCGGCAAGGTAGGAAGCTACACCCGGAAAGGTCAGGTATTTATCCACTTCATTTTGCGTGGAAGCGGCTGTGGGCCTAGGGATGATCATCTTAAAATGCTCAGGTGCCTGATGCATTAATACTTTAAAACCTTCAATAGCACTACTTCCAACACCGAATTTTTCGCCGACAACGGTTAAGGCAATATAGGTGGTAACCAAACCTCCGATTATTAAAACGGCTACTTGTATCACATCAGTATAACCAATCACCTTCATGCCACCTAATGATATAATCAAGGCAAAAATGGCCAGCCCAATCATGATCACATGAAGATATCCTCCGCCGGTAATTCCATTAATAGCAACAGCTCCTAAATACAAAATGGAAGTAAGGTTCACGAATACATATAAGAACAACCAAAAGATAGCCATTATCAAAGCCACCGATTCATTATACCTCCTTTTTAAAAACTGAGGCATTGTATAAATCCGGTTCTTAAGGTATACAGGTATAAACCAAACGGCAACTATGATCAAAGCAACTGCTGCGATCCATTCATAAGCTGCAACTGCAATACCGAGAAAAAATCCTTCACCACTCATTCCGATAAATTGTTCGGCAGAAATATTAGAAGCGATCAGGGAAGCGCCGATTGCCCACCAGGTGAGGGTCCCCTCGGCCAGAAAAAATGCCTTGGCATCATGTTCATTACGTTTACGCTTATTATATATGTAATACCCGTAGCCGGCTACAATGATAAAATAGATAATAAAAATGGCATAGTCAGTCAATGCAAAATTCCGGTTCATAAGCAATCGTTTTATTTTTAATCCAAATATTTTATAAACGTAAATTAAAAGTAGGTTCTGGCAAAAACGAAGTCTATCAAATTAATCCGTTTTAGCCTTTGTTCAATTTTTATTCAACTGGTAATACACTTCATTCCAGCGAAGCTGATTCTTAAGGTCTCTTAGCCGGGTTTCTTTATCAATAAAAACTATTTCAATACCCGCCATATCAGCGAAATCTTCGAGGTGTTCCGAAGTTAAATTCTGACTATAACAAGTATGATGAGCGCCTCCGGCCATAATCCATGCCCCGCAACCCGTAACCATATCCGGCAGCGGTTTCCATAATACTCTTGCCACAGGAAGTTTAGGTAAATCCTGCTCCGGCGCCACAGCTTCTATTTCATTTACCAGCAAACGAAAACGATTGCCCATATCAATTATCGACGCATTAAGTGCAGCGCCCCCACTAACGTTAAACACTAAACGGACCGGGTCTGCCTTGCCACCAATGCTCAGCGGATGAATTTCACAGGTAGGTTTTCCCTTTGCAATAGACGGACAAATTTCAAGCATATGCGAGCCCAATACCATCTTATTATCCGGGCTAAAATGGTAGGTATAATCTTCCATAAAAGAATTTCCTCCCTTCAAACCGGTTGCCATTACTTTCATCGCACGAACCAATGCAGCCGTTTTCCAATCGCCTTCGGCAGCAAAACCATAACCCTCCGCCATAAGGCGCTGAGCCGCTATTCCCGGTAACTGAGAAAGGCCATCCAAATCTTCAAATGTATCTGTAAAGCCTTTGAAATTTCCTTCCTTTAAAAATCTTTTTAATCCAATCTCAATCTTAGCTGCCTCTTTTAATGAAGCAAACTTTTCTCCGCCTTTCCTCAGGCTTTTTGCCACTGAATATTGTTCATTGTATTCAAGGCATAAATTTTCCACAATCCTTTCGCTTATTCCATTAATAACTTTTACCAAATCGCCCACGCCATGCGTATTTACTGAATAGCCAAAATGTAATTGCGCTTCTACTTTATCGCCTTCTGTAACTGCTACCTGGCGCATATTATCACCAAAGCGGACAAATTTTGCACCCTGCCAGTCGTGCCATGCAGCGGCTGCCCTGGACCAGGTACTTATTTTATCCAATACATCTTTATCCAGCCAGTGTCCAACGATAATTTTTCTTCGTGTGCGCATTCGGGTCATAATATATCCAAATTCCCTGTCCCCGTGGGCACTTTGATTCAGGTTCATAAAATCCATGTCAATATCTTTCCAGGGGATATCACGGTTGAACTGTGTATGCAAATGGCACAATGGTTTTTGTAAAATTTTCAGACCACCTATCCACATTTTTGCTGGAGAAAAAGTATGCATCCAGGCAATAATCCCTATGCAATTTTCATTGGTATTGGCTTCCATGCATAAAGCATAGATCTCTTCCGGTGTTTTTACCGTTGGCTTAAACCTGACAATAACAGGAATCTCTTTTGAATCATTAAAAGATTTAGCAATAATGCGGGAATGTTGGGCAACTGTTTGTAATGTTTCTTCTCCATACAAATGTTGACTGCCGGTGGCAAACCAAACTTCCAATTTTTTAAACTCCTTCATTTTAAATTGATTTTCTTATAGACAATTTTACTGCTTTCAAATTCATAAAAATGAAGATTATCCTACGAAGGCACGAAGACCGAAAATAAATTTTCTTTGGCCCTTTGTGACTTTGGCCCATGGTCACGAAGGACTCCAATGGAAACTACTTTGTAGTGGGAACTCTTATTGACCATAATAACTATCAGCTCCGTGCTTTCGTTCAAAGTGCTTTTTTATCAGGGCATCTTTTAATCGCTGTGCATTTGAATTAATCGATTCCGTTAACCAGGCCATTTGGGCAATATATTCCAGGATTGTACTGTTATAAATTGCTTTGGCAGCACTGTTGCCCCATGTAAAAGGCGCATGATTCCCCACCAAAATCATTTCCACTTCTTGGTAATTCAATCCTTTATCTTTAAAACAATTTATGATCTGGAAGCCGGTTTCATATTCATATTTACCTTTGATCATTTCATCACTCATTGGAGGAGCACATGGAACGTCTACCGTGATATGATCAGCATGAGTAGTTCCGAAAATAGGAATATCCCTCTGCGCCTGTGCCCATGCAGTTGCATACATAGAATGCGTGTGTGCAATACCGCTAATATTATCCCAGTGTTTATATAAAACCGCATGAGTCAAGGTGTCTGAAGAAGGGCGCAATTTTCCGTGAACGACCTTCCCTTCAAAATCAACGATCACCATTTTATCAGGAGAGAGTTCATCATACGGGATACCACTGGGTTTGATGGCAAACACCTCCAATCTCCTATCTGCTGCACTTGCATTGCCAAATGTAGCAATTACCAACCCGGACTTTTTCAACAGCATATTCGCTTCAAGGGCTTCCTGCTCGATATGTTCGTATTTTGATTGTGCCACGATTGTTTAATTCATTTCTTGTTTTTCAATAAATTCTCCCATCTTCTCATATTTCAAAAATTTCCTTTTATAAATTTCTGACCTCTCTTTCCGGGGATAGTATTCTTTTTCAAATCCTTGTCCCATTGCATTCATGGCTTCTTCCACCCTGTTATAAATACCTGCAGCGGTTGCTGCAAACATTGCTGCGCCTGCAGCGCAAGTTTGTTCTGATCTGTGAATCCGAATAGGCATATTCATTACATCAGCCATAGTTTGCATAATGTAAGGAGACTTTTTAGGCACTCCGCCGATCCCTATCAAACCCTTTACAGGCACTCCCTGGTCATTGAATCTGTTAACTATTGCCATCGCCCCAAAACAGGTACCCTCCACCAAAGCTTTAAAAATACGCGGTGCATCTGTCCCTAAATTTAATCCATTTATCGCAGCTTTCAGCCTTTGATTGGCATCAGGAGTCCTTCTACCATTAAGCCAATCAACAGACAATTCATCATCTTCATCCAGGGCTATTTTTTCTGCTTCAACTGAAAGTTGAGTAATTATTTTATTGCTAACTTCATTGATTAAATTTTGAGCTATTGCTGAATCTATAATTGATGAGCCCGGAATCAGGTTCATCAATGGCCATGACAGAATATTTTTAAACCATGCATAAGTATCTCCAAATGCAGATTGGCCGGCTTCCATACCCATCATCCCCGGTATAACGGATCCGGGTACCTGCCCGCAGATTCCTTTTACCAATATATTCTTCACTTCATTCAGTGGCGCAACCAGCAAATCGCAGGTAGAAGTACCCATCACTTTACTCAAATAATAAGGTTCAATCTGTCCCCCGACTGCCCCCATGTGGGCATCAAAAGCACCAACGCCAATAATAATATTTGTCGACAACCCCAGTCTTTCAGCCCATTCACAGGATAAATGACCAGCGGGTTTATCAGCAGTATAGGTTTGTTTAAATAATCGTTCAGTAAAATTATTTAATAAAGGATCCAGCGAATTGAAGAAGTCATTGGGAGGCAGTCCACCAAATTCTTCCGCCCACAAGGATTTGTGCCCGGCTGCGCAAACACCTCTCTTCATTTGACTTACGTCCCTTCCTCCTGTTAACAAAAAAGGAATCCAGTCGCAATGCTCTACCCACGAATAACAGGCAGTTCTCACTGAGTGGTCTACACGAAGAATATGAAGCAATTTAGCCCAGAACCATTCTGAAGAATAAATACCTCCGACATATTTCAGGTAATTTGTAGCAGCCTTGACAGTATGTTCATTTATTTCCGCCGCTTCCCTGGTTGAGGTATGGTCTTTCCATAAAACAAACATGGCATTCGGATTATTTTCAAATGCCGGAATCAAGGATAGAGGAGTTCCCAACTTATCAACTGCAACCGGTGTTGACCCTGTAGTATCCACAGAAATCGCTTTTATAGACGAGGTAACCGCTTTACCAGCCATAGCCCCGCTCTCTTTGATAGTAGCCTCCAGCCCTTCAATATAATCCAGCGGATGTTGCCTGAATTGATTTTGAGCGGGGGCACAATACAAACCATCTTTCCACCGGCGATAATGAAAAACCGATGAAGCTATTTCAGTTCCATTAGAAGCATCCAATATTACGGAACGAACTGAATCAGTTCCAAAATCAACTCCTATAACATAAGGTCCTTGTGGCATTATCTAAAGCAATCTGAATTTTATACCAATGTAAGCACATTTTTTAGAAGTGCACTCATAGTTTGTTCTATTTTCAACCCCTCACAGAAGCATTAATGAAATCAATCGGATTTGCATGGCTATAATCATCCAAATACCTAATTACCTTTTCATACTTTTTAAATTCACCTTTATGATGCATGGTAGTCAAAACCACAGATGCCATGCCAGCATTTTGGGCGGCTTCCACTCCTTTGGGCGCATCTTCAAAAACAAGGCAATTTTGTGAAGGAACACCTAATAATGCTGCACACCGGGTGAAAGTTTCAGGATCAGGCTTACTCTTTGTAACGTCATCAGCGCTAACTATCACCCGGAAATAATTACGAATATTCAGATTATCCAGCACGAAATCTATATTCCAGGTAATGGCTGCAGAGCCTATTCCCATTTCAATTCCTGTTTTTTTTGTCTTTTCCAAAAATTGTTCCAGCCCTTTTATCAATTTAAGATGGGGCGCAAAAGCATGTTGATACCTTCTCTCTTTTTCTACCGACAACCCCTTCATCTGATCAGATGAGAAATGGCCCTTACCAAAAAACCTTTCCAGCACCTCTTCATTTTTTCCATACATCTGAGCTTTAACCTCATCCATAGTCAAACCGGCTTTTAAATCATTGTTCAAAATATCATACCACGCCCTCGCATGATAGGGCATGTCATCTATCATGGTGCCATTCAAATCAAAAATAAATGCTTTTATTTCCGTCATTACCTTATGGATACCTTATATATGGTCACTTCATGATAGATCTCTCCGGGTTTTAAAATCGTTGACGGAAAGTTTGTTTTATTTGGGGAATCAGGAAAATGCTGCGTTTCCAGGCAAAGTGCCGTATGAAGATTTATGGGCTTTCCGCCACGGTTTATAAACTTTCCGTCTAAGAAATTTCCGGTATAAAATTGAAGCCCCGGTTGAGTTGTAAACACCTCCATTGTCCTGCCGCTTATGGAATCTGAAAGTTCCGCTGCTAATTGTAATGAATCCCCCTTTTTATTCAACACCCAATTATGATCGTATCCGCCTTTTACCTCATCAATATCTCTACCAATTTTTTTGGTAGTTGTAAAATCAAATGGCGTTCCTTTAACAGACTGTATTTCACCATTAGGAATTAATGTACTGTCAACCGGGGTGTAATAATCTGCATCGATCATCAAAGTTTCATTGAGAATGGAATTCGTAACATCCCCTGACAGATTAAAATAACTATGGTTGGTCAGATTAACAGGCGTAGGTTTATCGGTTGTGGCATTGTATTCAATTTTCAATCCGTTATCCTCAGTCAGTGTGTACTTTACCGTTACATCAAGGTCGCCGGGAAATCCTTCTTCACCATCCCTGCTGAGATAATGTAAAACCAGTGAAGGAATTGTATCAGAAGGAGTCGTTGCGTCCCAAACTACTTTATCAAATCCTTTTAAACCACCATGCAATGTATTTTTCCCATTATTGGCTGCAAGCTGGTAGGTTTTCCCATCTAATGTAAATTTTGCATTCCCGATCCTGTTGGCATATCTGCCAACTAAAGCGCCAAAATAAGGTGGCTGTTGCAGGTAAGGTTGCAGACTGTCGAAGCCAATAATAATACTTGATTTTACACCATTCTTATCAGGAGTGATAAATGAAGTAACGGTGCCTCCATAGTTGGTAATGGTAACTTTGGTTCTTTTATCATTGACTAACGTAAATAAATATACTTTTTTCCCCTCTACTATTCCCCAATCACTTTTTGCGATTCCTGCCTTTAAAGAAGGTGAATTGCTACTGCCGGTTCCATTATCACATTTACCCAATACAAGACCAAGAAGCATAAAGGAAAAAATAGTTTTGATCGGTTTCATGCAGATTGATTTTTAAATTTAATGCTACCCTGTTTTTTGAAAAAATTATAAGTTTTGTTTTTAACAATTATACTATTTATCTGAATCAGTTTTCTCATTTTAATTCCAGTACGACCACTGAAAACGGAGGAATCGTTACATTAATCACATTATCTTTCAAAACAGCTCCTGAAAAGGATTGCGGTACAATTTTATCGGGATCATTAAATGTGTTATGATCCTGTAGTTTAGCAGCAGTGAGAATTCTCCCGGTCACTTTTTTACAATTTGCACCTTCCAGGCTTATTGATACAGATTCAGGTTTTTCAGCATTGATATTGGTAATAGAAACATGAATAAGGCCTGCGGAGTCTTTAGATGCCGACGCGGATAAGGAAGGAAGGCCTTTGCCTCCCAAATTATAGTTTTCTGATGAAAGGGAAATGGGAAGCAATGTTGCATTCTGATGAACATTATACATTTCCATTACATGGTAGGTTGGGGTAAGAATAATCTTTTCTTTATTGGTTAAAATAACCGCCTGCAATACATTGATGGTTTGCGCAAGGTTGGCCATCCTAACCCTATCGGCATGATTGTTGAATATATTTAGTGTGACTCCGGATATCATGGCATCCCGCATCGTATTTTGCTGGTAAAGAAAACCCGGATTGGTGCCAGGCTCCACATCATACCAACCCCCCCATTCATCCACCACTAAGGCAATTTTTTTCTGCGGATCATATCTATCCATAATCGCAGAATGCCTTGTTACGAGTTCTTCCATAAACAATGCCTTCGTAAGGGAAGCGAAATATTGTTGCTCAGTAAAATATGTGGCGGAACTTTTATTATTCCAGTCAATGACTGCATAATGATGCAGCCCAACTCCTTCCAGCATATTATGAGGGATGTCCCGCATCAGCACTTCTGTCCAATGATAATCATCAGAGTTACCACCAGAAGCTACACGGAATATTTTATCAGTGTTACTCCAGCCGGTCATAAATGTCGCATATTGCCGGTAAATGTTTGCATAATATTCAGCAGTCATGTTTCCTCCGCAACCCCATGCTTCGTTACCTATTCCCCAGTATTTTACATGCCACGGTTTTTCGCGACCATTCTTCACCCTCCAATCTGACATTAGACTTTTGCCGTCAAAATTTACATACTGCACCCAATCCGATAATTCCTGAACGGCGCCGCTTCCAACATTGCCAGAGATATAAGGATCAGCGCCAAGGCGCTCACACATGTTCAAAAAATCATGCGTGCCAAAACTGTTATCTTCGGTAACACCGCCCCACCACCTGTTTACCATAGCAGGCCTTTTGTCTTTTGGACCAACACCATCCTTCCAATGATAGGTATCTGCAAAACAACCACCCGGCCACCGCAACGCAGGAATTTTCATTTTACGCAGTGCGGCTATCACATCATTCCTTACGCCATCGGTATTGGGAATGACCCTATTGGTATCGCCAACATAAAATCCATCATAAATACAATGACCCAAATGTTCAGCAAAATGCCCGTATATATTTTTGTTAATGATTACTTTTCCCTGGTTGGCACGAATAACAATTATATTCTGGGACGAAGCAAATAAAGATGAAAATAGACCGAGAAGCAGAATGATTTTTTTCATAATAAATTTTCTTTATTCTATCCTTCCTTAGAATATTTATCTGATTTTATTCACCGGAATTTGTAGAATTCAAATGTATTACAGAACCCGGAAAGCCCGGAGAGGAAACTTTAAGTACAATATCGCCGGTCGTTTTCCCTGACTTAATTATAACAAGGCATCTTCCACGCCATGCTTTCCGTTGCGGCTGCTGAAAACTTTCAATACATACAGGGTTGGCATTTCCAACTCCGGCAATGGTTCCGGGACCTGTTATTTCAAACTGCAATAAATTTTCTGCTTTTGGATTTAGGTACCCATGATCATCCACTAATTCCACCGTAATGTAACTCAGATCCTGGTTATTAGCATCAATCGTTGTTCTGTCGGCAACCAGTTTAATTTTTACAGGTTTGCCTGCAGCATGTAATTCTGATGAATTTATTTTTACTCCGCTTTCATCATACCCGATTGCTTTAAGTTCTCCGGGCTGGTATGGCACTTGCCAAGTTGCGATAAATTGATCTGATCTGTTCGTTTCCTTCTTCCCAAGTGATTTACCATTAATAAGCAATTCAACTTGTGAACATGAAGAATAAACACTCACATCCATCAATTCATTTTCATGGCTTTTTTCCGAAGGAGTCGTTGCAGACCAGTTCCAATCAGCTACAACATCCTTCCAGTGCCATTTGGACCAGGATTCTCTTTTTGGGTTGGAAGGAAAAGAGGGCTGCGGGGGCTTTACAAAAATTGATAATTGATTCGGTTTCCATAGTACATCGCGATAATAAGACTGGGGGCGTTTCCATCCACAGATATCTATATCTCCGCAATAGGCAAGGTTCCAGGGATAAAAATTCTTTTCCTGTTCATATCCCCTCCATCCAATGCCGGCTTCTCCTATATAATCGAAGCCCGTCCAAACAAAATCACCTATTACCCATGGGTAGTCAACAACACCCATCCAATAATCAAAGGCCTCCAATGGAAAAGATTCGGTTCCAACCATTACCCTGCCCGGTTTTCGGTTATGATCAACGACATAATTATATTTACTGTAATTATACCCCGCAATTTCCAGCGCCTCAAAAAAGGGATCCGTTCTTTCACTAACATCGTTTACAGCCGAGGTAACCGGCCTCATTGAATCCAGTGAACGAACTAAGCGTGCAAGCATGAACGCAGAGGAATCGCCTTCGGGATTGTCTCTTTCAGGAATTTCATTCCCAATGCTCCACATGATAATGCAAGGATGATTCCGATCACGCATAACCATGGCCGCTATATCACTTTTCCACCAATCCTTAAAATAAAGATGATAATCATAAGGCATTTTTCCAATGTTCCATGCATCAAATGCCTCATCCATTACCAGCATTCCGAGGCTGTCACAAGCATTCAAAAAAGCCGGGGAAGGCGGATTGTGCGAACAGCGTATTGCATTGAACCCGCTGGCTTTTAATAATTCAACTTTTCGTACTTCGGCCCTGTCGTACGCTTTGGAACCTAATGGGCCATTATCATTATGAAAACAGGCGCCCTTGAGTTTTATGGTTTTATCATTGAGCTGAAAACCATTTACCGCATTAAATGAAATTTTCCGAATGCCAAATATTGTTTCCTTAATATCGGCTAATTTTTCCTTTTGATAAACTTCAGTAACTGCGCTATATTGAACAGGATTTTCAATTGACCATATTTGAGGATCTTTTAAAATAATGGTATTCTTAAATTCGTAAAAATTTCCATCTGATACTTCTTGCGTTGAGCTTTGATCGGCTACCTCAATGCCTTTATTATTAAGAATTTTGGTTCGTACTGTTACCGGTTCAGGATCTTTCATTTGATTAATAACCTGTGTCCTAATATTAATTTTTGCAGAAGAGGATGAAACTTCTGATGTAGTTATATAAGTTCCCGATTGCCTGACATGAATAGGAGAAAGTGTTTGCAGCCAAACATGCCGGTAAATACCTGAGCCTGAATACCACCTGCTGTTCTGGCCTTCATTTTTCACTTCTACAGCTATAACATTATCCGTACCAAACTTTATCTTTTTTGAAATATCGTAAGTAAATCCGGTATAACCATAAGGATGATTACCCAGGTATTCCCCATTGATCCATACATCTGCATTCATATAAACACCCTCAAATTGTACCTGGATGATTCTGCCTGTATCCTTTCGATTGACAATAAAATGTTTTCTGTACCAGGCGGTGCCGCCGGTGGTAAACCCGCCGCCTACCTGGCTGATAGCGTCCTTATTGAATGGTGATCGGGTTCCGGGTAAATCTTCAATGCTCCAGTCATGAGGGAGATCAATAGTTCTCCATCGCGTATCATCAAAACCTACATCTTGCCCACCTTGTGCCCCACCTTTAAAAAATTTCCAACCGTCATCAAAAAGGGCAATGTTGTTTTGGGCCAAAATAGTCGTAGAATAAAAAAGAAAAAACCAGATGGGAATTAATCTTTTCATAAATAAATCAGTTTGGAAAAATTTATATTGTTTTGGTTCAAACAGAATCATGGAAGGAATTTATTTTTCTTCCCATATTCCGTTTCCCCTGTAATTTAATATATTTCAGAAAGAAGCGCCGATACCCTTAACCGGAGCTGATTGCCTGTTAAAATCAAAATCACCGGATTCTATCCCTTTCAATTCATGCAAATCAAGCCCTTTAATCCGTAAGGGAGAATTTTTGGAAATCCTGTATTGATCAAATATTTGTATTTCTGTTGCAGCTGTTGGCATTTTATCACTGCGATTTTCAAAATTCGGGTCAGTATTTAAACCAACAATATTCCCATCAATAATTTCTTTGTTATTCTCGCGAGCCCAGGTGGAAAAATCATAAATACCTTCAATATTGAATTTTTTGGTAATACTCCACCAGTCGTTTGCCAAAAATAAATCAGAACCCTCGTTCCCTATCTTGAGGCTGTCTTTACCGACAAAAATATTATTATAGAACGCAAATTGCTTCCTCTTGCTTTTTTCTGAAAAATGTAAAGCCGTGCGTTGGGAGTTATAGATGGTGTTATTATAAAATAGACAATCATGAAATTGGTTTTCATCACCCGAACTATTCCAGACATAAACTCCAGCAAAACCGTCGGAAACCAATCCATCATCCACACTTATATTATACCTGAACACATTATTATACCACGGGCTGGCTCCCCAGTATTGGAAAATACAATATCCTGCACCCTGGTTTTCATAAGAAAGGCAATACTGCACAATAGAATTGGTAACGCCGCCATCGAGGTCAAAACCGCCCCCATCGGCCGCTCCCGGTGAAGTTTTGTTTCTGTATGACAGGCAGTGCTCAATCAACAGGCTATCCGCCTCATAACCCCAGATTCCTACAGGTCCGTTGCCGATCCGAGGCATATCCCATCCATTGTTGGTTGCTTCGCAATACTCGATGGTAACTTTTGTGCAATGCCCGACAACGATGCCATTGCCACTATGGTTAGTAAGAATGGTGGGATCGCCGGGATTATTTTCAGCCCGGCAATAACCTATATAAATTTCCCTGCTATCTTTTTTGCTCTCATTTCCTTCCACCGTAATTCCGGCAGCGCCATTGTCATGCGCATATACATGACGGGTAGTAATCCATTTGGATGAGTAAATCAATAATCCGGCTTTTTGAAAACCGGAAATATCTATGCTGTCAATGGTAACATTTTTACTTTCCATCACCATAACACCTTCCTTCGTATTTCCATTTTTTCGCCCCGAACCTACACATTTTAGATTTGAAATATGAATGTTACTGTTTTTGTAAATTATAATAGCCGATAAATTTCCTGAAGAGATGACAGCCTTACCTTTTCCGTAGGAGCCTATCAGAATTGACAAAGCAGCAGTTCCGGATTTCGAGGAATCAAGTAAAATGCTTCCTTCAAAAGTATCTCCTCCATGAAAATATATTGCATTACCGGGAGCCAAATGCATTGCATTTAATTTAGAAATTGATTTCAGTGGATAGTCTTTTGAGCCGTCATTATTATCATTACCTGATTCGCTGAGGTAATAATTTTTTTTTAAAGGAATCCTGTGCTCCTGTGCAGAATTATTATGCAGCCAAAACTTGGAAATGGGAATTGGAATAATATGAAAAGGAAGTATAAAAAATATATGAATTCTGATCAGCACTTTTTATATTAAAAGCATTAACGGTAACTGATTTTTCTTCTTTACTGTAACCTGTTCCTTATGAAAAAGAATAATCTTTATTCATTGGAAACTAATTGAACATCTTTTATCCGTTCCGGAAACCATATCATCATTTCACCTTTACCCCTGTTAGCCCAGGCATAATAAGGTATCGCAGTAAATTGCTGATTAGTTGTCTGCACACTCTTTCCATCAGCTCCAATGATTACTGCCGGAACAGTGGCTTTTAAAATTTCTATCCCATTCAAAAGATCAGGCTTGTATTCTGCACTGAATTTGGTATCCCCTGGAACCAGGAGGTTGGAAGCTCTGCCGTTATTGTCTACCCATTCCGCACAATAAATGATTGGCCCCCGCTGCAGGGCAACTTTACCAAGGTCATTTTTCACATATTTATTGGCGATGACTCTGCGTGCTTCCATCGGAAGATTTACCATTACGATATCATTTTTTTTCCAGGTTCGGTTTAATACGGCATATCCATTTTTGATATCATATTTAACTTTTTTTCCATTAATGGTGATAACTGTTTTTTTATCGTCTTTATTCATAAAGGAATATAGATCTGAAGGAATCGCTTCATTTTGAGCCCAGCCGGGAATTCTTATCATCATTGAAAAAGTAACAGGTAATTTTGGGCTAACCGCAAACGCTAAATCACCATCCCAGGGGTAATTATTCTGTTGATCAATCTCAACCTGCCTGTCCTGAATCTTCAATGATATCTTGCTGCTGATAAAAAGATTCACATAAAGCTGATCATTTCTTTGTGCATAAATATAACCGGGAACGGAAGGTAACAGCCTAACCACATTGGTGGGACAGCAGGAACACGGAAACCATCCTGACCTCTCCTGTTCCATATCAGGATGCGAAAAACTGTTGGTTATCTGCATGGCATTAGTATAAAAAAATGATTTGCCATCCAAACCAACGCCGGAGATAAGACCGTTATACAGAATCTTCTCCAATACATCAATATACTTAGAATCACCATGCAACAGGAACATTCTTTCATTCCAGAAAACATTGGCGATAGCCGCACAGGTTTCATTATAGGCAGTTGTATTGGGTAGTTCATAATTGTCTCCATATCGTTCCCCATCTCCAACAGCGCCGGCGCCTCCCTGAACGTATAATTTTTTTGAAACCATGTTCTCCCAGATCGTATCGATGGCATGTAGAAGGCTATCATCACCGGTAAGCGCCGCCACATCGGCCATAGCCGAATATAAATACCCTGCACGCACTGCATGGCCTTCAGCTTCTGTCTGATCAACAACCGGTTTATCATCCTGCCAGTACATACCATTCTTCCACTCATCTTTACTGGTTGAATCATATCCTTTGTAATGACCTCTTTCCTCTACAAAAAATCTGGCCGTCTTTAGGTATTTTTCATTACCGGTTACGCGATAGAGTTTTACCAATCCCATTTCTACCACTTCATGTCCGGGAGCCACGTGCTTTTTATCGGGACCGAAAACAGAGCAAACAAGATCAGCATTTTTTAAAGCAATATTCAGGAATGATTTCTTGCCGGTAGCCAGATAGTATGCAACAGCAGCCTCGTACATGTGCCCCGCATCATATAATTCATGGCTCAGTTCCCGTTCCTTTTCCCAACGCACTTTTCCAACCCAATTGCCCACGTCATTGGGATTGATTGTCCTTGCCGTATATAGATATCCGTCGGGTTCCTGTGCGGCGCCAATGATGGCAATTAAAGAATCCACATATTTCTCCAGCTTTGGATCAGGAAATAAACTTAATGAATAGGAGGCTCCTTCAATTGTTTTATAAATATCGGTATCATCAAAGGGATAAAGCGTACAAAATTTACCAGACCTCGCGGCGGCCATTACAAAATTTTTTACTCTGCCTGTCTTTTCGCATCTTTCAAATGAAGCAGGAATGGTAACAGTTTCATTGATCCGCAGGCGGGGGAGCCAGAAATTATCCGTGAGCTTTACTTCATTGAATGGTATAGGCTTAATAGGATAATCTTTGTTTTGCCCTGAAACCATATGAAAGGTAAAAATTGATAAAAAAAAGAAAATATGTTTCATTATATATTTTTTAGAAAATAATCTGAGATTTCTTTGACTAGTTTAGTAAAGCAGATTCTTCGCAACCTAAAGTTAATAAACAGAAAAGGACATTTAATCAATTATTTAATGTGCCGCAGGAATCTATTTCAATTTCCTGGAAGTTGAGGGGAAAAACAGGTGATTTCCCTCCCGGATATAAAATAAGGATTTATTAAGGTTCTTATTTGTGGGGCTTTTTTGTAGCTTTAATTTGATGAGCCAGCCAATTCATATTTATCCCTTGGGTGAAAAAGCTATAACAATAGAAATTGACAAATCGATTAGCGAAGAAAATCATCATAAAGTTTTATCACTCCGGCGATTTATCGAACAATTATCTATTCCCGGGTTCATTGAAACAGTTCCCGCATATTGCTCACTTACTTTTTATTATAATCCAATTGAGCTGGTAAAAAAATTTCCAGAAAGCCGGAAGGCAATTTTTAGTTGGATGAATACTTATTTGCAAAATGAATTATCAAACTGGCAACCTGGTATAAACTCAACAGATCAAAAATTAATTATTACCATACCCGTTTGTTATGATGAGGAATATGGTATTGATTTGAATGAAGTCACTACATTTCATGCCTCATCTACTGAAGAAATCATTCGTACCCATTCCAGTCTTGTTTATACCGTTTTCATGATGGGTTTCTCGCCGGGATTCCCATATCTCGGTATTTTACCAACTACGATAGCTACCCCAAGAAAAATCCGGCCAAGAGCCAAAGTAGCTGCAGGATCTGTTGCAATAGCCGGAAACCAAACAGGGATCTATCCTTTGGAAAGCCCGGGTGGATGGAATATTATCGGCAGGACACCATTGAAATTATTTAATAACAATAATGAAAATCCTTTCTTATTATCAACCGGTGATAAAGTGAAATTTATTCCGGTAAGCAAAAAAACATTCAATGAATTAATAAGCGAATGATCAGCGTATTAAAATCAGGCATGCAAACTACTATCCAGGATCCGGGAAGATATGGTTTCCAGGCATATGGTGTTAGTGCCGGTGGTTCCATGTCCACTTTCTCAAGCCGATTGAGTAATCTTTTAGTTGGCAATGAAATGGATGTTCCTGTTCTGGAAATTGTGCAATCACATAATGCCTTTCTTTTTGAGGAGGAAAGTATTGTCAGTTTTTGTGGTGGTGGTTTGGCGCCTGAAGTCAGCGGTAAAGAGTTGCCCGTTTTTGAACCACTTTTAATAGAAGGAGGTACAATAGTTCAGTTTAGAAAACCTGCACCGGGTTTCAGATTATACATGGCTATTGCCGGCGGATTTCAAGCCGGCTTATTT
>OCTA010000538.1_pt1 | contig 35026 bp, 23 predicted proteins | sample 1538991 | NCBI WGS metagenome assembly OCTA01 (sample SAMEA3539302, study PRJEB22396) | soil metagenome | biome: tundra; feature: field; material: soil | place: USA | collected 2010-05 | depth 0.15 m | reverse complement strand
CTCGAATCCTCGCTGCGCATGGCCTGGAACGAGCTCAAGCACCGCGCGCGCATCGTGCGCAAATTCCAGCCCGTGCCCATGGTCCACGGGGACGAATCGCGCCTCGGCCAGGTGTTCCTGAACCTGATCGTCAACGCGGTTCAAGCCATGGAAGAAGGCCGCGCCGATAGGAATACCATCACGCTTTCCACGAGCGTCGATTCGCGCGGACGGATCGAGGTCGAGGTGCGGGACACCGGATCCGGCATGTCGCAAGAGGTGCTAAGTCACCTCTTCACGCCGTTTTACACCACGAAACCCGTTGGGGTCGGCACCGGCCTTGGGCTGTCCATCTGCAACCGCATCGTGCAGGCCCTGGGCGGCGAGATCACGGTGGAAAGCGAAGTCGGCAAGGGCAGCAGTTTCCACGTCTTCCTGCCCCCATCCGAGATCACCAGCGCCGTCCGCAAGACCAGTCGCATCCGCCGCCCCATCGCGGCGCTGGCGGCGCGCATTCTGGCCATCGACGACGAGCCCATCGTGGGAACGGCCCTCAAGCGGGTCTTGGGCAAGGAAAACGAAGTCATCACGGAAACCAGCGCGCGCAGGGCGCTCGATCGAATCCGTGCCGGCGAGCACTTCGACCTGATCCTGTGCGATCTGATGATGCCCGACGTGACCGGGGTGGATTTCTACAACGAGCTAAAAGAATTCGCGCCCGAGCGCGCGGCCCACATCGTGTTCATGACCGGCGGTGCGTTCACGCCCAAGGCACGCACTTTCCTCGAAACCGTGACCAACGAGCGGCTGGAGAAACCCTTCGACATGGCCACGCTGAAAACCCTCGTCCAGGATCACCTGCTCACGCACCCAGGCGGGTCCGAAAAGAAGAGCTGAATATCTACATGCCAAGCTTGTGAAGCTTGTCGATGAGCGTGGTCCGGCCGATCCCGAGCATGGTGGCGGCCTTGGACTTGTTGTTGTTCGACCGGCGCATGGCCGTGCCGATGAGCGCGCGCTCGAAACGAGAAACCGCGGTGGGAAGGTCGACGCCGTTTTCGGACAGATCCCACAGTGTGCGCGCCACCGCCTCGCCGGTTTCGCCACCGAGAGCCGGGGGAATATCGTCGGTGTCGATGACGCCGTCGCGGTCCAGGATGGCCATGCGCTCGATCAGGTTCTCGAGTTCGCGAACATTGCCGGGCCAGCCGTACTGTTGCAGCACCGCCGTGGCCTTGTCCGAGATCGTGATCGCGCGATCCAACCGGCGCGCGGCCTTTTCCAGAAAATGCGCGGCCAGCGTGGGCACGTCGTCCAAGCGATCTCGCAGCGGTGGAACGTGGATGGGCACGACGTTGAGCCTGAAGAACAGATCCTGGCGGAAGCGCCCCGTGTTCGCCATGGCCTCCAAATCCCGGTTGCTGGCCGCCAAAAAGCGAACGCTGATCTGGTACGATCGCTCGGAACCCACCGGGGTCACCGACTGATCTTGCAACACGCGCAACAGCCGGGCTTGCATGGGCATCGCCAGTTCCCCGATCTCGTCAAGCAGGACGGTTCCGCCGTCCGCTTCGCGCAAGCGTCCTTGACGATTTTCGTGGGCGTTCGTGAACGCGCCCTTAACGTGTCCGAAAAGCTCGCTCTCGATCAAGGTTTCGGGGATGGCCGCACAATTCACCGCCACCAGACGCTGACCCGATCGCGGCGAAGAAGCGTGCAAAAGGCGCGCGATGACTTCCTTGCCGCTGCCGGTTTCTCCAGTGATGAGAACCGTGGCATCGGTCGGACCGACCTGCTGCACGAGCGCCAGCAGTTCCTGCAGAACCGCCGACTTGCCGAGCAAGATGGCGCCGCTGCCGGCAAGAGTCGGGGTTCCGTTCACTTGGGTCAACCTGGGCTTCAGCCCAGCGCCTCCGGCCTGGGCCAGCGCGGCGCGGACCACCTCGGTCAAGGCGGTCGGGTGGAACGGCTTGGTCAGAAAATCAAAGGCACCCTCACGCATGGCGCGCACCGAATCGGGTACTCCCCCCGCGCCGGTCAGGATGATGACCGGTGTGTGCGGTTGCTTCTTGCGCACGGATTCGAGCACCGCGAAACCGTCGGCCTCGGGCATGGACAAGTCGGAGATGACGATGTCAAAGGGGTGCTCGTCGACCTTACGGATGGCTTCGCCCCCGTCCGCGGCGTCCAGGACGGTCATGTCCAGATGGCGCAGGAGTCGCGCCAGGGTCGAGCGCACCACATCGTCGTCATCAGCGACGAGCGCTGACTTGCCCGGAAATGAGCCTTCTTTCATTGCCTCTTCCCATTTGGGATCGGCAGAGTCGACCCATATCTTGAATCCGTTGAATTACCCGCTCAGGACTTCCCGCAATTTTTTCAGCAAATCCGTAGGCGAGAACGGCTTGACCATGATGGTTTGTCCTGGATCCAATATTCCTCGGCGGAAGAACTCGTCGTCCGTATAGCCCGTCATGAACAGAACCTTCAGATCTGGAAATCGCTCGGACATGCGCACCGCCAGTTCTCTGCCGCCCACACCCGGCATGACGACATCGGTGAGCAGCACATCGATGGGTGTTGGCATGTGCTCGCACAAGCCCAGAGCCTCGGCCCCGTCGCCAGCCACCAACACGCGGTAGCCCGCCCGCTCGAGAATCCGCGCCACCACCTTGCGCACGAGCTCTTCGTCCTCGACCAGAAGCACGGTCTCGTGGCCCGAAGCGACCGCCGAAACCGACTCCAGCGCAGCGGGTGCCACCACACGCTCCAAATAGATCTCCACACACGTGCCCTTGCCAAGTTCACTGTGGACCCGTATCTGTCCCCCACTTTGTTTGACGATGCCGTACACGACGGGAAGGCCGAGGCCGCTGCCGCGGGCCAAGTCCTTGGTAGTAAAGAAGGGCTCGAAGGCGTGGGCAAGGATCTCGGGCGACATTCCGCATCCCGAATCGAAGATGCGCAAGACCGCATAGTCCCCCGCGGCGATGGTGTCGAACTCGCCGGACTGCTCGACCTCCAGATGCAAGACATCGGTCTCGATGGTCAGTTGGCCGCCCTCGGGCATGGCATCGCGAGCATTAAGCGCCAGATTGATGATGACCTGCTCGATTTGCGCGGGATCGGACTTGACCCAGCCAGCGTCGGGCGCCAGTCGCAGCGACAGCACGATATCTTCGCCGACCAGGCGGCGCAGCATGTTCTCGACGCTGGTGACGATGGCGTTCACCTCGATGACCTGCGGCTGCAAGACTTGCCTGCGCGAAAACGCGAGCAGGCGTCTGGTGATTCCCGCCGCGCGATCCGCGGCCAGGCGAATCTCGCCAATATCCTGGCGCAAGGCCTCGTTCTCACCCGCCCCCTGCAAAGCCAGATCGGCAAACGCGATGATGGCATTGAGCGCGTTGTTCATGTCGTGGGCAACCCCACCTGCCAGGCGCCCAACCGCCTCTAGTTTCTGCGTCTCGCGGAGCTGCTCCTCGCTGGAACGCAACGCTGCCTCCATTCCCTTGCGGCTGGTGATGTCGCTGATGGCGGCGATGGCGCCGATGATGAGTCCATCTGGATTGCGATAGGGGGCGAGCGTCGCGATGATCCAGAAGGGATTCGTTGCCCCCGGTTTGCACAGGTTCATGTCGGGCGAGAGCACCGTCTCCCCGCCCAAAACACGTGCCAGCGTGTGTTCGAAACCGCCCGAGCCCATGTCGGGAAAGAATTCGGCCAGCCGGCGGCCTTGCATGTCCAGGCCGTGGATGCCGAGAATTCGCTCGACGAAGGGATTGCATTGCACCACGCGTCCGTCGCGGTCGATGACGATGATCCCAGACCCCACATTGTCGAGCACTTCGCGATGAAGTTGGAGTGCCTCGCGCAGGTTCTCGGCGGCGCGCTTGCGCTCTTTGAGATTCGACAACCACTTCACCAGGGTCGCCTCCGAACGCCAACCACCGGAAACCTCGGCCTGCGGTGTGTGGTAGAAATTGTGAACGGCCTCGGTGCCCAGCACGGCCACGGGATAGGCCAGCAAGACATCGAGAAGCGCCTCGGGCGGGAACTTGCCCCGATCGAACTGGCTCATGCCAAGCGCGGCGCTGTCGCGAAAAAATCCGCCCATTCTGCCTTCCTGTGCAAGCAGTCGCTCGGGCCCTTGGGTTTGGCGCAAAAGCCACGTCATCTCGCTGGTCACGCGCAGAGCGCTCCAGCCATCGGCCAAAGCCATGGCGGTCGTTGCGTGCATCTGATCGAGCACCCGTGCAAAGGAATAGCCGGCACCGCGTGCATACATCTGCTTCGCGGACAGAAAGACGATCTGTTCACGGAATTCGGCGTGATCGACATCCACCCCCGCATCCCGCAACATCGCGCGCACAGTCTCGGGCGAGCGCATGTCGTGGATGTAGAGCACGCGTTGCCGTTGTTCGAGACCCACGCGTACGAAAGGGGCCAAGACCGACTGGTACTCTTGTTCGCTGGTATAGATGAAGCACGCATGGTCGCGTATGCGCAAATCGTCCACGGTACGCAGTCGGCGCGTGCTCGCCCCGTCTGTGCCTGCCTCCATCCATCGATATGCTGTGCCTGTCATCGGGTTTCGTCAGGGCTATCAGCAAGAGCTGGGCCGGTGTGATCCCCAGGAAATCCGTCGCTTCGAGCACGCACCGTCGCATTGGCAACGGCTCCTGCTGACGTGATCGACAATCCGCTGACGTACAAGAAAGGGCACAGAGAAGACAGAGAACACAGAGACGGAATCTGGGTACGGCCGTCGGTTCTCCGACAGTGCGTCAACCCATGGCGACGGAAACGCGACAAGAACCTGCCAACTCCCCGCCGAACACCGTCCCCGACCAGCGAAATCACAGGCTCTTTCCCCTAGCTCCGGCCGCTGGCCCAACTGGGCACGGCGTTTGCGTTGCTTGAAACCATGCACCCCAATGCTGTTCCTTCGTATGGCATCACAGATACGCCAGCTCCCGAGGTGCGTGCCGCGCCGGCCGGTTCCAGGGTTCTGGTCGCCGAGGACGACCAGCTTCAGCTGCGCGCCTATTCCCGTGCGCTGCGCGCGGTAGGTTTTGAGGTCGATTGCGCGGACAATGGCGAGACAGCGGTCAACATGCTGCTTTCTGGAACCTACGATGCGGTGGTTTCCGACATCACTCTCCCGTGCGTCGACGGCGTCGGGGTATTGCAAGCCGCTCACCGGCGCGATGCCGACATGCCTGTGGTGCTCATCACCGGCACGCCCAGGCTCGATACCGCCGTCGCGGCCGTCGAGCACGCCGCCTTCCGCTATCTGCTCAAGCCGCTGACTCCGGCGCAGTTGCAGGACACGGTCATCTATTGTGCGCAGATGCACCGGCTGGCTGTTCTGCGCCGCATGGCCATCTCATCAGCAGGCGAGGCGTGGAGCCCAGCCGAGGATCGCGCCGGTCTCACCCAGATTTTCGAGCGCGCCCTGGAATCGGTCTGGATGGCCTTCCAGCCCGTCGTGTCCTGGAAGCGGCGGCGCATCCTTGCCTATGAGGCGCTTCTGCGTAGTAGCGAGCCCAAACTTTCCAACCCCTGTGCTCTTCTGTTCGCGGCCGAGCGCCTAGACCGGGTCGCCGAAGTTGGTCGTATCGTGCGCAATCGCGTCGCCGAAGACGTTCCCAGTGCCCCGAGCCAGTTCGTGTTCGTCAATCTGCACAGCCACGACCTGCTCGACGACCATCTCTACGACCCAGAATCACCACTCTCGAAGGTCGCCCAGCGCGTGGTTCTCGAAGTGACAGAGCGGGTTTCGCTGGCCTCTGTGACCGACATCGAGACGCGAATTGACAAATTGCGCCACCTGGGATTCCGGATCGCGCTCGACGATCTTGGCGCCGGCTATTCTGGGCTCGCGAGTTTCGCGCCCCTGCAACCCGAGGTGGTCAAGTACGACATGTCCCTGGTCCGTGGCGTGGACAGCTCGCCCACGCGGCGCAAGGTCATCCAGGCCATGACCGCGCTTTTCGCCGAAATGGAAATGCAAGTGGTGGCCGAGGGCGTGGAGACGATCGCCGAACGCGATACCCTGATCGAACTTGGCGTCGACCTCCTGCAAGGGTACCTATTCGCGAAGCCGTGCAAGGGATTCGTCAAGGTCGATCTGTGAATCGAGCCGCCTAGCCCATCACGGCTGCCGTCACCGTCGGCCCCCCGTTTTGCCGCTGGGTCTCCGATCAGGTGTGGGAAGGCTACCAATGTGCGCGATCCGGATATAGACTGCGTCTGATGGAGGACGCGAAAGATCTAGAGGCGCTCGTCGTCGATCTCATCAAGCACGACAACGTCAACATTCCACCCTATCCCGTGGTGGCGATGCGACTGCAGCGATTGGTCGGAGAGGAAGACTACGGGATGGGCGACCTCCAGCGCGTGATCGGCGGCGATCCAGTTCTGGCGGCGACAATCCTGCGCTACGCCAACTCGGCGGCCTTTCGCGGGGTCACCCCCACCTCGACCCTGGAAGCCGCCATCACGCGCATCGGCGCCAACGAAGTGTGCAAAATCGCCATCGCCACCAGCGTGGGCGCGCACGCCATCGTGACTGGCTGTCTCTCGTCGCTGCGCCGGCGCTACTGGCGGGTTGCCATGACCTGCGCCATGCTGTGCCGGGCGCTCGCCTACTGGCGAAAGTGCAACCCCGAGGAGGCCTTCATCTGCGGGCTATTGCACGACTTCGGCCAGGTTGTCGCGACGGCGTGCTTCGAGGAAGTCATCGCGCGCACGCGCGACGCCCGCGTCCTGCCCGAAGCCACGTGGGCCGATTGTGTGGATCGATTTCACGTCGAGCTCGGACTCGTCACCGCGGCCCGTTGGAATCTGCCACCCCTGCTTATGAGCGTGATCGGATCCCATCACAATCCCGAATCGGACCGCGACCATCGTGCCATGATCGACATCGTCAACGCGTGTGACGCAATCGCCAACCTGCTAGACATCGAACCCGCCCCGACGAGCGAAAGCCTTGTGGGCCTTCGCGTACTGCTTCCAGGCGAACCCGATTACGTCATGTCGGTTCTGCCCAAGATCGCAACCGCGGTTGCCTCGCTGGACGAAACCACGCCAGGCAAGGACACGGGGATCTTCCGGGTCGGAAGCCGCGTGCTGACCCCCCACTCGATGCTAAGTGAGCCTGCCAAGCAGGCGAGCTACAAACTGCAGGTCCTGCGCTCCACCGGCAACGCAGACTACGAGACTCTGTACTTCGCCAAGGACGGTGTCGGCTTTGCCGGCGCCAGCAAGCTACGTGAGAACAGCATGGTCCGCCTGCGCGTGGATACGCCCAAGGGCCCCATCGAGATCCTCGCCGTCATCGTCCACTGCGCCACCGAGGGAAGCGTGCATCGCATGGAGGCGAAGCTGTTTGCCGCCGAACAGAATGTCCTTCGGACCTGGCTCGGTTTCTACGCGTCCTTGGTCTAGCCGCTGGTCGGGGGGCCCGTTCTTGGCGGCCAGACTCAAGACGGCGCTTGTCACCGCCCCATGGTACCGTAAAGGAACAGGATGCCTTACACGTCAGCCAAAGCCGCGGGTTGAAGTCGTTGTGGGATAGTCGAGAAGCAAGGTGTTTTCCTACCTAGAGCAATACGCCGAACAGTACCGAGAAGTCGGGGCGGAGTCGTTCAAGCGCCTCTACCCGTGGCCCTATCTGGCGGCCCTTGGCATGGCCGGCGATATTGAAGACAGCCGTGGATCAGGCACAAGCATCATCAATTTGGCCGACGGCGTTCTGGAACGAGGTCGGATCTCGGGCCGGGTTTTCCCCCTGGTCAAGGCGCGCTACTCGCCCAAGGGCCCCATCACAATTGGGCGAACCTCGGAGAACGATGTGGTCATTCCCGAGTATTCGGTTTCGCGCAAACACTGCTTCATCGCCGTGGTCGCGGGCAGCTATCGCATCACCGATTGGGGCTCGGCCAACGGCACGCTGGTGAACGAGGTCGACATCGGCAAGCTGACGCCGTGCACGCTTCAGGGGGGCGAGATCATCACCCTGGGACGGCTGATGTTGCTGTTCCTTCCGCCAAAGCAATTCGTCGAGCACGTGCGCGGCATCGCCCCGCCGCCCGAATTCGGGAAGTGAGAGAGCACGGAGAAGACAGAGGGCACAGAGAGCCGAACCCTTTCTAGGACCTCTTCGCTCGCTGTGCTCTCCTAAGAAAGAACCCTGTGAGGGTTCTTTCAAACTCCCGCGGTGAGTACCGCCGGGCAAAGCCCGCCGGCACTCGCGCGACTCTGTACTTCGGATCACGAGGTCGGTGCTGCGGCAGCCGCGGCGTCGTGCTTGGCGATCATCTTGGCGACGCGTGGGATGGCGGCCTCCGTGTGCTTCTTGGCCATGGGGCGCAGCCTCTCGTAGGCGGACTTGACCACGTGGTTCTTTGCCCGCTGCGCGCGCTGATCAGTGATGCCCAGGAGTGCCTCGGCAGCCTCGCCAGCGCGGGCGTTGAAATACGCCGTGACCGGCTCGTTCTTGGCCTTGGCGGCCTGGTACAGCGGATCGAGCCGGTCGGCGAAATCGTCGAGCAATCCGTCGATCACCTCGGGGATGAAACCGGGCTTGATGGCCTTGACCACGGCGTGCGCGGCCTTGATAGGAATACCGGTCAATCCCTTCGAGGAAACCTCCTCGTCGATGATCTGCTCGCAATCGCGAATCACCTGGGGACGTGCGCCGGGACGGGACAAGATTTCTTTTAGTGTGCTCATGGCGCCCACTTTACCCTGACTGCCGGTTTCGTGGTACCCATGGCAAGCGTGTCTTCGCTCCCCAAAGATCCCCGGCCCGGCGCCACGCTTGGTGTCCTCACGGGCATCAATGCCCTGAACTACCTTGACCGCTTTCTGCTAGCGCCCCTGCTGCCGCTCATCATCACCGGGCTCAGCCTGAGCGATCGGCAAGCGGGGTCGCTGCAGTCGGCCTTCATCCTCGTGTACGCCCTGGTTTGCCCGGTGGCGGGCTGGCTGGGCGACCGTATGTCCCGCCTTCGCATCGCGGCCCTGGGTGTCGCCCTGTGGAGCATGGCCACCTTTGCCTCTGGCCTTGCGTCCACTTTTTCCTGGTTGCTCCTGGCACGCGCCATGGTCGGTATCGGCGAAGCCACCTATACCGTAGTCACACCGTCCCTTCTGTCCGATCACTACCCGCCCTCGCGCCGTGCCCGGGCCCTTTCGATCTTCTACGCGGCGATGCCCTTCGGCATCTTCCTCGCCTACCTACTGGGAGGACAGATTGGCGCGCGCTACGGTTGGCGGCCATCGTTCTTTATCGCGGGCGGGCCAGGCCTTCTGTGCGCGCTCGCCCTGCTCTTCCTGCGCGACCCGCCGCGCGGACGCTTCGACGGCCACGCCGATTCCACGCGAAAGCTTCCCTTGGCCGAGTTCCTGCGTACCCTGCGCCAACGTCCGAGCTACTTCTTCAACGTGGCCGCGCAGACCCTCTACACCTTCACCATGGGGGGCCTCGGCGTGTGGATGCCGACCTACTTCGTGCGCGAACGACATCTTGGCGTGGCTCAAGCCGGCACCCTGTTCGGCGCTCTCCTACTCGGCACGGGATTCGTGGGAACCCTGCTGGGCGGACCGGTCGGTGACCGCCTTGCGCGAAAGTACCGCGGCGCCCACTTCACCTTCTCCGGGCTCACCCTCTTCGCCTCGATTCCATTCACTGCCATGGCCGTGCTTTCGCCAAACCCCGCCATTTTCTGGCCAGCCATGGGCGCGAGCCTGTTCTGCCTCTTTCTCAACTACGGCCCGCTCAACGCAGCCATGGTCAATGTCCTTCCGGGCAACGCGCGGGCGCGTGGCGTGGGCCTGCACACGACCACGATTCACCTCTTCGGCGATGCCTGTTCGCCTTTTCTCATCGGGTTGGCGTCGGACGCCATCGGCCTGCGCATCCCGGTCCTGTGCACCGGCCTCCTGGCCGGTCTGTCCGGGATTCTCCTGATCCTCGGACGGCACGCGCTGGTCCGGGATCTTGCCGCCGCGCGCACGACCGAACCATAGGCAGAGGTCGAATTCGACTTGCCAGGGTCTTCCGTTTCACCCTGCAGGACAGAAACCGATTCTTAAACAGCGCATCCTATGCAGAAGCGCGCAACTGTTAGCCTAGGACAGCGGAATGCGGAGTCGGAGCCCTGCCCCGATGGGATATCGCTGAGTCCGCGCGCCTTCACTCTCGACGCTAATTCATCGTGCAAAAACCGCAGTTCCGTCATTGATGTAACCAGCAGGCATAAATCGGATGAATTTGGTCTTCTTTTCTGATCTTCCCTGAGCCTTGTCAGCAAGGCAGTCCACTAACCAATTAGACACTGCTCGCAGAACCGCTGCGATTCGCGGCGAACACACACCGAGGAAATCATGCGCACACAAAATGCTTTGGAACGAAAGACATCAAGCAAGACCTCGTCGCTTGCGGCGATTCTGGGTTTGGCAACACTGATGTTCGGATGCAGTTCGTCGTCGGGAACAGCCGCAGGCACTGGCGGCATGCCTGGCAGCGGCGGCTTGCTGGGCAACGGCGGCATGTCTGGCAGCGGCGGCTTGCTGGGCAACGGTGGACAGGCAAACCTCGGCGGAGCGCCAGGCTATGGCGGCCTCCCGGGTCTGGGCGGCGCACCGGGCGAAGGCGGATTTCCAGGCGCCGGTGGAGCGCCGGGTTCCGGCGGTATTCTGAGAGAAGGCGGATCGCCGAGCTTGGGTGGTGTTCCCGCAGCGGGCGGAATGCCTGGCGGCGGAGTTCCTGCCAACGGCGGAGTCCCATTGATGGGCGGCAAGACTGGCGGCGGTGGAATAGGCGCTGGTGGTGCAATCACCGGTGGCACAACCCCAGCAGGAGGCGTAGGCGCTGGCGGCACCTTGTCGGGTGGTTCGCGCACGGGAGGCGTCGGCGCTGGCGGCACCAGCGGAGGGTCGGGCGCCGGCGGCAGCTCCGGCGCCGCCGGGAGCCCAGGCGGCTGCATGCCGGCCAGCACCGCCCCCTGCTCTCTCGTCGCCCAAGGTACGGATTACCCCGGGATGTACCAGACAGCTTGCCCGCCTGCGGCCACGCACGTTGCGGGGGCGATCACGCCGGGTGGAGCCCCCGTTACCGCAACCAAGGGCACCGGCGACTACACCTTGGACAACGGCATCGAACACATCGTCATCACCTGTGCGAGCGGGACCATCAAGACCTGGACGTATAAGGGAACCGACCTACTCGCCGGAGGAAACAGTGGCGGGCAAGTCTACTGGGAGCTCGAAGCCGGCAACGGCACGTGCACTCTGACGTCCGATCCCGCGACCAACGGCGGGAAACAAGCGGAGATCCGTATCCACACGACAGGCAGCACCAACAACCTCGACGTGGACATCGACTACGCGCTTCTTCAGGGCAGCTCCGGCTTCTACGCCGCCGCCGTTCTCACGCACCCCGCTGCAAACGCCGCCACCAACGGCGGCGAGTGGCGCGTCAACGTCTATAACGGGTCTATCTTCGATTGGAACAGCCTCGATGCCCTGCGCGACGGAGGCAACAGCGTAGGGGGGCCCACAGGTTGGCTCGACACCACCGAGGCCGACTGGGCAAACGGCACCGCCGTCACCGGCGCCCCCAAGGAAGTCGAGCAGGCGCCGGGCGGAGGAGTCTACGTTTGCAAGTACAGCTGGACGTCCGATTGGGGCGACACGGATGCCTGGGGATGGAGCTCGACCACGAAGAACGTCGGAATGTTTCTCGCCCTTGGCAGCAAGGAATACTACAACGGCGGACCCAAGAAGCGCGAGCTCATGGGCAGCATGCTGAACGGCCCGGACCTTTTGAACATGCTTGGCGGCAGCCACTACGAAGGTGCCGAGGCTTCCGAATCGATCCCGGCGGGAACGCAGCTCAGCAAGGTCTACGGGCCGTTCTTCTACTACAACAACAGTGTTCCGGCGGGGACTGCCAATGCGGGCACCGTGCTGTTCGCGGACGCGATTGCTCAGGCCAAGGCCGAGCAGGACGCCTGGCCTTACTCGTGGTTCGTGAATCCCACCGGGGGCGACGGCGACTACGTGCAGGAGGCAGGACGTGGCACGGTGACCGGCACGCTGACCATCGCCGACTCGGGCGCGCCCAAGGCGTCGGCCGGCGACATGTGGATTGGTCTGGCGCCCGACGACGGTATTGATCCGCAAGCCCAGTTCTTCACCTACCAGTACTGGGTCAAGACCGGCTGCGATGGATCTTTCACCATTCCGCACATCGTTCCTGGCACGTACGCCCTTTGGGCGTTCGGGCGCGGTGCCGCGGGTACCTTCACGACGGCTACGGGAAAGATCCCCAACTCGACCATTTTGACCCCGTTCACGAAACCGACCGCCAGCATCACCGTCGCCGCGGGACAGAAGCAGGATCTCGGCACCGTGACCATCACGCCGCCACGCACGGCGGCGACTGTCTGGGAGATCGGCGCCCCGGATCGCGACTCGCACGAGTTCCTCAATGGCGCCATCAACTACACCAATTGGGCGACATCCTACGAGACCTATACGACCAACTTCGGCAAGGGCGTCACCTATACTGTGGGGACGGACGACTACTCCAAGGTGTGGAACTACTCGGACATGGACAGCTCGCCTTGGACGGTGAACTTCACCATGGCCGCCGCCCCGACTGGCCAGGCGCGGTTGTACGTGGCCCTAGCCGCGAATTCAGGAGGCAGCTTGACGGTGACCGTGAACGGCACGGCGGCCGGAACCCTGTCCCTGCAGAATACGAGCGATGCGGTCACCCGTCTTGGCAGTCACGGATACTTCTGGGACGGGCAGATCGAGTTTGCCGCCACTGCCCTCAAGGCCGGCGCGAACACGCTCGTGATCAAGAGCTCCGGCGGCGCCCTGGAATGGGACTACCTCCGCCTAGAGGCCAACTGACGGCACGCAGACCGTTCAGAGTGTGCCGCCCGAAAAGGCGGCACGCTGGTTACGTCCAGCAGGCGGTGGCGTATTCGTTGGGTGATACGTGCGCGCAAGCATGAAGAAGGCGAATTGGCACTGCGGGATGGCAAACCAATTCGCCTTCATGCAGGGCGTGTTCTGTCTAGAGTACCCACCCAAGGTCGTATGCGCAGGCACGCGGTGCGTTCCCGAACAGCGCTGCGAGATCTTCGACCGCACGCACGGCATAGCTTGCATCCTTGCATCGGTGACATCACAGGCCGGCCAGAGTGACCGTGAGCGGTAGAGCGGTAGCGTGAGGGGCCGGAGCGCAGCGCGGCTAGCGTGGGCGATCTGCGTGAGAGCGCGCGGCCCGCGACCCGCGGAGCGCTCACGCCCTCGCCGCCTCACACCCTCCTCACCCTACGCTTTCCGCCTTCCGCGCACCCCACACGCCCTCGCTCGCGCCCTCGCTCACGCGGCCGACGACCCGCCCAGCCGCGGGCCGGCCCTACGGGCGGGCCCGCAATTCCCGACACGCTCTAAACTAGTTACACGTGGCTGGCGTGGCGCACGGAACGAACGCGCCTTCAGTCGCCGTCACACTCGCAGTGCCGTCCGTGAGCCCAGTTGCCGAAGCCGTCACCGTGATGGTGCCGGCGCCGGTCGCCTGAACGATCGCATAGGCCGCGCCGTTGTTCGCGGTCCGAGTCCATGGCGGGCCGCGGAACGACTCCATGCCCATGCTGTCGCTGTCCACCGCGATGATCGTGCCTGGCCCCGTGATGGTGAAGGTGACGGCTGCGGTTCCCGTGATCGTCGCCTCGAAGAACACGCAGTCGTTGTTGTCGGTAACCAGGGTGGAGTGATCAGGTGTAAGCGTGACCTTGCCAGCCACCGCAGCCGGGCCGGCCGGTGCCTTCGTTCCGCCCCATAGCCCTTGCCAAGTGGTGCCGGCACCGCTGATGACCCCGAGTTCACTCATCAGGCCTCCGCCGCCTCCGATCTTGGTGGTTTGCGTATCGACCTCGCCCATGTACGACACGCCAGTCCATAGGAATATGCCCGTCAGTCCAGTGTCGCCGTTGGCCGTGGTCCAGTCTCCCGTCGCGCCGGTGCCGTCCTCGGTAACCATACTGGACTTGGTAGCCGTGCTTCCCTCCATCTGCTTGCAGACCGCGGCGTTGTAATTCGTGCCCCAGACGTCAAGCAGACTGGCTGTTTGTGCGGTGGCGGCGGTGTCGCCAGCCGTGCCAGGGTCCAGCAGAGCCTGGGTGATGTAGCGCGAGGGATCGAGCGCATGAGCGATCTTGTTCATCTCGGAGAGAATCGGAGTTCGCGTCCCTATCCCGTCGTGGATTTCGTTGCCCACGCTATAGAGGGCCACGCTCGGGTGGTTGCGATCCCGCATGATATAGCCGGTGAAATCGACCTCCCACCACTTCGCGCTGGTGGCCGCCGAGGGCAGCGCGGGCATCCCGGTCGGCGTCGTCGAGGCCTTATTGAAGTAGGACGAATAATCGCCCTTGTCCTGGTACTTCATCGCCCCCCACACGTCGGTGAACTCATCCAGGACGAGCATTCCCATCCGATCCGTCAAATCGAGAAAATCCGGGCTCGGTGGATCGTGGGCCGTGCGCCAGGCGTTCGACCCGGTGGTCTTGAGCCTCGCGATTCGCCTCTGCACGGCCCGCTGTGGTGCAGCAAGGCCGAGCCCATGGTAGTCTTGGTGGTTGGCCGTGCCCGCGAGCTTGATGGCCTTGCCATTGAGGGTTAGGCCGTTGTTGAATATCAGGCTGCGGATTCCGAACGAAACGACGTCGTCGTCCACCGTCGTGCCGCCGACCTGGACGTTGACCAGGAGCGAGTACATGTTGGGATTCTGGAGATCCCACAGTTTGGGATTCGCCACGGTCACATCGAAGGTAAAGCTGGCCGATGCGCCCGCCGCAATCGTCTGGGCAGCCGCCGAGCCGGTCCCTACCTGCGTTCCGCTCGGATCGCTGACGGCGCCCTGCACGGTCACGCTTTGAGAGGTCGTGCCGCTGTTCACCACCGCGGTCTGCACGTGAACGGTCGCCGAAGCAGTTGTAGGCGCGGGCGTCTGCACGTACGTGGCCCACTGGTCGACATGCACTGGGTTGGCGCCGATGAGGCGGACGTGTCGGTAAATGCCAGCGCCGGCGTAGAAGCGCGAAGCCGGTTGAATCGAGGTATCGCACTTCACCGCGATCACGTTGTCGGTCGTCCCGAACTTGACGGCGCTGGTGATGTCGTAGCGGAAGCTCACGTAGCCATACGGATGGTTGCCGATTTGCGTTCCATTGACGTAGACGGTGCTGTTTCCCATCACGCCGTCGAACTCGATGTAGATCTTGTCAGTCGAGAGGGTTTGCGCGAGCGTGAAGTGCTTGCGGTACCAGGCGATTCCAGACGCTACCCAGGCGCCTCTGCCCGTCGTCGCGGCCGATGCCGAGAACGGATTGGCCGGAGGGTTGGTTCCCTCGATGGCCCAGTCGTGCGGGACGCTCAACGAGCGCCACCCGGTGTCCGCGAATGCCGTGGTGTCGGCCCCAGTCGCGTCACCGTTGTGATATAGCCAGCTCGCGTCGAAGGGAACGATGGCTCGCACACGAGGGCCGGGCGGAATGACGATGGTCGAGCCACCGGCCCCGGTGGTCCCGCCGGCCGCCGTGGTGCCGCCTGGCGCGGTGCTGGTGCCGCCGCCGGCCCCAGTGGTTCCGCCAGTCTTGGTGCCAGTCCCGCCTGCGTTGGTGACGATCCCGCCGGCCCCGATAGTTCCGCCCGTGGCGGTGCCAATCCCGCCCGACGCCGTCCCGGTGTTTCCACCTGTCTTGGCGCCCCCACCTGACCCGACCACAACACCTCCCGATCCCGCGCCACCACTTCCAGATCCCCCTACTCCGCCGCCTTGGCCCGTGACTCCGCCACTTGCAACGGTCCCCGCCGCACCGGTATTTCCGCCGGTCTCGGTCTGATTTCCCCCCGAGCCGGACCCGCCAGTTGCAGAACTTGCATCGTTGTGGCTGGCTGGCGAACTGCTGCTGCAGCCTAGAGCCAGCGTGGCACCGGCCATCAGGACGTTGGCGAGAAGAGATCTGTTGGGAATCATTTTCATGGTGACTTCTCCACGAGGTTGGAAGACTTCCAGATACTACCAGGACAATTGGAAGGTGGACTGAGTCTTTGATACGGCTCAATCAATTCGTTTCGACGGCGAAACCCGCACTCGGCAGAAGCACGCGAGCCCGGCATCCGAAGCAATTCGCTTTCTAGAGAGATTCCGTGAACAGCCAGATGGTTACTTTCTAATTCTCTTTGGTTAGTCTCTCTTCGCGATTGGGACCGTCAAACATCGTCCGTGCGATGCGCGAATCTTCTTGCGAGCGCCGGCATCCAACGTATCACAGGGGAAAACTCTTCCTGGGAAGAGCACGTCGCGCCAATTTTCCTCTGAATGGATTTCTCTGTCTTTCGCAAGCCATCGGGCTCCCTCAGCGAATCCATTTGGTTGAGCCAATGACTCGTGTTGCTGATCCGGCTGTGAGCCGTATGGCTGGGATAGGACACCATTCTAATCAACCGAGCCATCTTCACGTTTGGGGGGGAGAGCCATGAAGTTGAGTGCGAAAACGCATCTGATTATCCTCATATTGCTCGCCAGCGCGCCGCTAGCTATTGGCTGCGGAGGAAGCAGCAAACCAGCGGTTCAGACAGGCGGAAGCATGCAGGTCGGCGGAACCTCCGCCCTAGGCGGGGCGAGTAACGGGGGCACCACGACCAGCAACGGTGGAATCACTGCAACGGGTGGTAGCGTCGGCGGCGCGCCCGCCGGGGGGTCGGCAACCAGCACAACGAGCACCGGTGGCGCTTCCTCTGGAGGCGCCGTTGCCACGGGAGGAAGTGGCGGACGGGACGCAGGCTCGCCTGGCGGAAACGCACAAAGCGGCGGAGCTACCGCAACAGGCGGCACCCTGAGAACAGGCGGCACCATCGCTGCGGGCGGGACCACCGCTCCTGGCGGGACCCCTGCCACGGGCGGAATTGTCCAAACAGGCGGAATCGCGATTACCGGCGGGACCGCGCGAACAGGCGGCACCTCCGCTTTGGGCGGCTCCACGGCGGCTGGCGGCAGCGCCGCCTCGGGTGGCACCCCCGCCGTCGATGGCGGAGTAGCCACGACAGACTGGGTGACCATCCACAACGACTTCTTCTGGTACGACGACACCGGAAAGTTGATTCAGGTGCGCAGCGGAGCGCTCGACAAGTTTGGCGACCTCTACTACTGGTATGGCAGCCAGCCCGGCGCGATCCAGCAGACGTGCTACACATCTCCCGACCTCGTCCATTGGACGTACAAGGGAGTCATCATCACCCTGGCCAAGGATGCCAACCGAATGGACGTGCTTTATAACGACACGACCAAGACCTATGTGATGTTCCTGAAGTACATTGGCAACGCGGCCTATTTGGGCATAGCGACCGCCAAGGCTCCTGAAGGTCCGTTCACGTTTCTAAGCCAGACTCTCGTCGACAATAACTTCATCGGAGACATGTCGATGTACAAGGACGACGACGGGACGGCGTACCTGGCCTATGTTTGGGACCAGGCGGGTCCCAATCGGCAACACGGTATCTATAGGATGTCGGCTGACTATTTGACGTTGGATACGCGAATGTATCTATTCAACGTACCTAGTCGCGAGGCCCCACACATCTTCAAGCGCAATGGTACCTATTACTACGGAGTGTCCGAGACCAACGGCATTCAGCCGTCAGCCACCCGGTATTACACTGCAACGAATCTGACTGGTCCTTGGTCTGCCGCGACGATGCTGGTCACGCCTGGCTCGTCCACGACCTACGAAACGCAGTGCGATTTCGTCTTCCCATTCACGGGTACTCAAGGAACCTTCTACATGCTCGACGCCGATCGTTGGATACCGACGGGAGGGTTCCAGGGCGACTACCTATGGCTGCCCTATACATTCGACACCGCCGGCAATCCAACGGCGACTTATTACCAGGACTGGGATCTGAACGCGGGCGCTGGCACATGGCGCGCGTTCGATCGCACGACGCGTGACCTGGCACTTGGCAAGACGGCTACGGCGTCTTCAACGAACGGCGCGAACGCGGCCGCGGGCGTAACCACGGCCACGACCTATCAAAACTACACAGCTACGCGATGGGAAAGCGCCGCCGCCGACCCGCAATGGATCATGGTGGACCTGGGGGCCGCCAAGGAGATCGACAGGGTTATCCTCAAGTGGTACTCGAACTACGGCAAGGCGTTCACGATCCAGGTATCGACCGACTCCACGACTTGGACGGATGTCTATAGCACGACCGTCGGAGCATCGTATTCGGTCACGGACGTGACCTTCGCCAAGACCACCGCGCGGTACGTGCGCATGAATGGCACGCAACGGGGCAATGCAAACGGATACTCCTTGTTCGCTTTCATGGTTCTCGACGACTAGCGGCTGGGGCTGGGATCGGTCGCGGACGGTGGCTTCTCGGCCAGGGTGGCCAAGCGCTTTCTCGCGTGGGCCGCGTAGATCGATCCTGGATGACGTTCGAGCACCTCTCGCCAAGCAGCCGCTTCAGAGGCAGAACGGCCTAGACGCCCAAGCGCCGTCGCACGTCCCACCAGCGCCTCTTCCCCAACGTCTCCCGGCCGCGCCAGATACTGGTTGAACTGAGCCAATGCCGGTTCCGGCGACCCCTTTTCAAGCAGCAATCGCCCCGCGAGAGCAAACGACAACCTCGTCTCGCGCGCAGTCGGATAAAGGCGCTGCAACCGCAGGTGAGCAGCGATGGCGGCCTCGACCTTACCCTCGCCGCGCAGAGCGATCGCTTGGGCAAACAGCACGGCCGCGGACGGCTGCGCTCGATGTGACCGCTGGGCGGTCGGCTCGCTGGGCAAAGGATTGGGCTCGGCCACGAGGCGTGGCTCGGCCTGACCGGGGATCGGGGCGCTTGCTTGGCCTGGTGGCGTCGGAAAAGAAACAATGGATGACCGTTGTGACGGCCAGAGAACGGCACCCGCCACACCGCCAACCAAGAGCAGCCCGGTCAGCGCGAACCCGAGCCAGAGACCACGCCCTGACCTAAGGCCGGCAAAGCGGGGCCGGTAGAGCACGGTCATGGCCCTCTCCACGGCCTTCCGATCCAGTTGCTCGTCCCAGGGCTGCTCCGCCAACCTTTGCCGCACCCGCTCGGCCGCGGCCACGTGCGCGGAGCAGGCCACGCAGGTTGCGAGGTGCTGGTCGAGATCCTGGCGCTCGGCCGCGGACAAGGTTCCGCTGAGCGCCCTATCCAAGAACGCTTCCGGGTGCAAATCGCAATTCATCGAATCACCCCCAAAGCCTCGGGCGAATAGCCTCGTTTCTCAAGACAACGCCGCAATTTGTCTTTGCCAGTGCGCAGCCGGGTTTTGGCCGTGTTGATAGGAACACCGGTGATCGAGGCAATCTCCTCCACCGAACATCCCAGAAAAAAGCGCAAAAGAACCGCTTCGGTCTGCGACTTCTTGAGCTTGCGCACAACAAGACGGGTGAGCCACGAGCACTCGACATCCGCGACGATGCCGGCCGGATCCAGCGACTGCGGTCGAGACTCGATGGTCTGATGGAGAAGGCGCATGGACTCCACGCGAGCGCGATCCTTCTTGCGTTCGGCGATAGCCACGCGTAGGGCGATCTTTGCAGCATAGTGCGAAACGTCCGCTTCGAAGCGATATTGAGGCAGTGCCCGCACGATATCGATGAGAGATTCCTGGATGGCATCCTCGAGGTCAGGATGGGCGAATCCCATGACACCTCTGCAGGTCCGCCGAACCGTGGGGGTAATGCCGTCTAGAAATCTCCTTACTTTCTCTGGATCCTTGCCCAACGCCTCGCGGGCAAGCGTGGTCAGATCCCCCTCGCCGCCAACCGGCGCGCGGTTGCGAACCCCGTCGGACAAAGACAGCCTGTCATGCGGGAGCGACACAAGCAAAGTGTGGTGGATCCCCAGGCCAGAAGTCAAACAGGCTGTTCCAAGAGGGCGTGATCTTGTCCACCGAGGTGGCTGCTGCTGGCCTCGCGGGGCGTCCCAGGCCGACAATGTACTCGCCGCTTGCATGGTTGACCTAATTGGCTATAGGCGTGACCAGTCGGCCGCCCACGTCGACCTCGTTGATCTTCACGTTATTTCCGGTGGCCGAGTTGGCCTGAAGTTTTACGTAGCGCGCGGTGACTGCGTTGAATTCGGTCGAAGCCCAACCGGCGAGCTGGGTGGCGCCCCACGACCAGGTGCCGTCGTAGCCCGTCTTGAGCGTCGCTGGCGAGAAGGTCGTGCCATCGGTGCTGTACGAGATGGAGTACCCGGTGATGCGTCCCGTGAAGTCCTGCGTAGCTTGCTGGGGTGCGATCTGAGGCGGCTGGTAGCTGAGCATGTCGATGCCACTATAGGTGGCGCCCAAATCGATGGTCAGCGACTGCGGGGCAGCGGCGGCCGACTGCCAGACCGTCTCGGTGTAGTGATCGGTGAACCCGCCGTCATTGATTCCGTCGACGGCGTTGAGGGCCTTCGAGCCGGATGCCGTGCTGCTCGCGGTGGCGTTCACCGCGGTGATCACGTGGTTGAGGTGGGGCGGCTGCGTGGGCAAGGGAGGTCGCGACATGTTCGGCGACCAAGCCGCGCCCACGGCTTTGAGCGACGCAACCATGGCAGGCTCCAGCAAACCCTCGCGATTGGGTCCAAAATCCGGCGCATAGTTGGTGTACTTCGGCTCCAGATCCGCCAGATGCTTGGTGACGTAGTCCGAGACCGCGGGACCAGCATCGCCAGCGTCGGGCGGCGTCCAGAACCAAGCGTGTCCCATCTTCTGGCTTTGCCACGAAGCCAGGATGTTGCCGGCCGGCGACCACGCCCCGCCCTTGGGCTCCTCGTAGTAGACGATGTCGTCGTGCCACGGGATCTGCTGGCCCTGGTGCTCGACGAACAGCGTGTTGGGGCTGATCTGGTACATGTACTCGCGGATCTCTTGGTAAGGCATGATGGTCATGCCCATGGACCAGGCCCAGCCGTCGGTGACGAAGAGCGGGATGGGCCCGTAGTTGGTGAGCAGTTCTTTGATCTGCGCCTTGACGTAGTCGATGATGGCTCTCGGCATGCGCTCGTTGGTAACCGTCCAGCCGCTGGAGCCCAGCCCCGGCGTCGAACGGTCTTGAATCGAGAAGTAGAGTCCCGGCGCCACCCCGCGCGCGCGGCAGGCATCGACGTACAGTTTGACCACGTCCACGTGGCCGGCGGCAGGCACTTTGGCGTTGCCGACATCGTAGTCGGTGGTCGCCGAGTCCCAAAGCAGGAAGCCGTCGTGGTGCTTGGTGGTGAGAACCGCGAACTTCATCTTGGCCGACACGGCAGCGTCGATCCATTGGCCCGGGTCGAGTTTGGTTGGATTGAACAGCGAGGGATCCTGACTGGGCAGATCCTTGGCCCCGTCGTTGGAGAAGGTGTTCATCCCGAAGTGAATGAACATTCCGAATCGGTACTCGGCGAAAGCTTTCTTGAGATCTTCGGGATCTTGAATCGCGCCGCTTGTTCCACCAGTGCCGGTGCCTTGCGTGCCACCCGCGCCTTGCGTCCCCCCCGTCACGCCCGTCAAGCCGCCCGTCCCCGTGCTGCCGCCTGAACCCGTCTTGCCTCCCGCGGCGCCCCCGATGGCCACCCCGCCGGCGCCGGCAACTCCGCCCGAACCGACCTTGCCACCCGTGCCGACCGAGCCGCCGCCCGCAGCACCGACTCCGCCTGTCACCACACTGCCACCGGTGGCAACTTGACCGCCTGCCAAGCTTGCACCACCTGCGCTCGTCCCGCCGCCTGTCGAAGCGCTGCCGCCCGTCCCGATCCGGCCGCCCGTCGCGCTCAAGCCGCCCGCGCCCGAGGTCGCGCCCCCAAGCCCTCCCCCAACGCCAGAACCACCAGTGCCCGCGATGCTGCCGCCCGACGCAGACGTTGCGCCTCCAGCTCCCGTCGAGCCACCGATGTTTCCTCCGGCGCTCGTGCTGCCGCCCGTGGCATCAGTCACCGACTTGGAGGTGCCAGAACTGCACGCGGGCGAACCAAGCAAGAGCAAAACCAGGCTGATTCCGGCGACTTCCCGCAAAGGTGCCCGGCGACTTCCGCCCGCGACGCGGCCAATTGTCGAAGATCCCTGGAAGCGGTGTAGATGCATTCGGTTTTCTCCTGGGCTCGGCAAATCGCCGCGCCACAATCCTCACAGGGGAACGTCTGTGCAGAATCGGGTCTAGAAACCTTTCGCCGCGACGAGACCAGGCTGACTAGAACGCCGGCCAGCTACCGACGTTTTCGTCGCCAGGCGGTCAAGGCCAGGGCTACAAGCGCGAGCAGCCAGAGCGACGCTGGCCTTGATGACGATCCGCCTTGGACCGCGCAGCTGCAACCTGCCGGAACCGTGGCATCGAGCGTACCCGCGTCCGGCTGGCTTCCAGCCCTGGTGGCCCCGCCGGTGGCGCCGGTGCTGCCCCCGGTTCCGGCGCCGCCTGCCCCGCCGAAGGCGACGATGCCGGAGCCACCGGTCGCAAGAGTGCCACCTGTCGTAACGGCCGCATCTGGCATTGAGACAATTCCACCAGTGCTGGCCGAGCCTCCGGTGCCAGTCGCTCCACCGACGCCCGCGTCTGCGCTTCCGCCGTTTCCGCCGGTCGCACCGCCCGACCCCGATCCGCCACGACCACCCGTAGCCGGCGCGCTTCCGCCAGCGCCGCCAGCGACGCTACCGTCCGCGCCCGCTGTGCCCATGGTCCCCCCCGTCGCTACCGAACCTCCCGAACTTCTGGATCCACCTGTCGCCAGCAAGCCACCCGAGCCCTGAATGCCACCATTGTTTCCCGTTCCCCCGGTGCCCGTGGCTCCGCCGCTAGCGGGTGAGCCACCTTTGCCCGAGATGCCGCCAGTGCCAGTCGAACCGCCAGTCCCCGGGGCTCCACCCGCGGCCGTGAAGTATCCATTGGATCCGAAACCCGTCGTGTCTCGAATGACCGTGCCGTGTCGGATTGTCGTGCCCGCGGTTCCAGGAATGCTGGCCCTCGCAGACCATTTGTTCAGGTCAGAGCTCGTCATGTACTGGCAAGGAGTTCCACCGGATTGTGGATCCACGTACATCTTGTAGGTGCCGTCATCCAGTTGGACGATGGCCGGTCCTTCCATTCCCGATCCCCATCCGGCCCAGTTGTCCTTGCCCACGAACGTCCAGGGTCCGGTCAGGCTGGGTGCGGTCGCGTGTTCCAGATAGCGGGTCGTCTCGCTTTTGATGAAGGCGTGGTAGGCAGTGCCCAGCTTGGCGACATAGGTGTCGATATAGTCGGCGCCGATACCAAGGGCCGTTGGCCCGCTCCACGCGGTCAAGGTGCTGTCGAGCGCGGTGAAGACGTACGGTTGAAAATCGGGAAGCTGGTTTCCCGTGTCGATGTTAGCGATCACTTTGATGGTGCCGTCGCCCTCGACGAACCATTCTGGCGCCCACGTGCGCGAGACGGCCGGCACGCCCGCCTTCACGGTGGTGAGGTCGGTCCAGTGGATCAAGTCCATGCTGACCGCGATGCCGAAATGGTCCTCGGGATTGCAGCAGTTGGCGGTCATCGGATCGGTATAGGCGATATAGTACTTCCCGTCGGTGTACTTCATGATGCTGGGATCGCGGATGTAGGTGGTGTTGCCGCCGAACCCGGTGTCGGAAAGTAGCGTAAAGTTGGTCGAATCGGTCGAGGTGTAGATGGACAACTTCATGCCCGCGGCGTCGTCGCCCTTGAACGTCGCAAAGATGTAGTTCGTTGCCGATGCGGGCCGGCTGCCGCCCAGCAGGACGACGGTCAGCGCGACGAGGCCAAGGAACCTTTCGCGGCGAAGCGCGTGCGACCTTTGAATGTCTGTCATGGATGGGGCCAGCATTTGACTCCTGCGTCAGGGCAAGGACTTCATTAGATGGGGCTTGGCTGGGCAGAAACGGGTTTCGTGATTTGCAGCTGCTCGGCGATTCAGTCTCCGGACTGGCGGCAACAAGCCCAGGGTTTCCTGGGACCATGCACCGCTTTGGGGTGCCGACAGTACGACCCACAGACTCCGCACAAAGCGCGACGAACCCCGCCGAATCATAAATCGGATTCTATTCATCCTATTTTGGCGTATCGCCACATTGCTGGTGGCCGATCCCCCTGCGGCTGGACGCTTTCCATGAGCCGTGCCCACTACCGGGGACACTGCCAAACAAGTATCGGCTTTGCACGCAGGTTGGCGCTCCCGCCAATAGGGATGTCGACCGAACTGATAGCCGTTGAACATCTAAACCTGACACCTTTAGTCCTCTTTGCAGCATCATAGTCGAGAAGCTTTCACGGTTCGCGGGGAACTCCCAGATCGCAAACAGTCCACGCCCGTCCCAAGACAAAGCCATTGCTCGCAAGCGGACAGACACGGAGGAGAGAATGCACACACGAAATGCCTTCGCACACACGGGAACAATTTTGAAACTATCGCTTGTCATCGTCCTGGCGCCGGCCGCGTCACTGGTGGCCTGCAGCGCGGCAACGGTGGAAAATCCCGGCGGATCTGGCGGTGATCAAAGCTCCGGTGGCGCGACAGGCGCCGGGGGAACGCAAAGCTCGGGCGGCCAGCAAAGCATGGGTGGTATGCAGGGCTCGGGTGGCAAGACGAGCACTGGCGGCATGATGAGCACCGGCGGCATGATGAGCGCTGGCGGCATGATGAGCGCTGGCGGCATGATGAGCGCCGGCGGCATGATGATGGGCACCGGCGGCAGGGCGACGAGCACCGGCGGCAAGAGCAGCGCCAACGGGGGTATGATGGGCACGGGCGGAATGATGGGCGCCGGTGGCGTCGTCTCGGCGGGCGGCTCGACCAAGATTCCAGTCCCAGGCAGCGGGCACTACCAGATGGAAAACCTGGATCGCGGCGTGGTCGCGGTCGTGGTCACCGGCGGCGTCTACGTCGGCTGGCGCATGATGGGCTACGAATACGACACCACGGCCACCAATGTTTCGTACAACCTCTACAGGGATGGCGCGAAGATCGCGAACGTCACCGACAGCACCAACTACCTGGACGCCGCTGGCAAGGCCACGTCGAGCTATACCGTGACTGCGGTCATCAAGACCGTTGAAGGAGCGCAGTCTCCCGCGGCCACACCTTGGGCGCAGAACTATCTGTCCATTCCGCTCACGCCACCGACTGGCGGCGCCACCTACGCTGCCAACGACGGCGCGCCCGGAGATCTGGATGGCGACGGCAAACTCGACATCGTCATGAAGTGGGATCCGTCGGACGCGCACGATAATGCGCAGTCAGGCAACACCAGCGACGTGTTCATCGACGGATATACCTTGGATGGCAAGCGCCTGTTCCGCGTCGACCTAGGACCGAACATTCGCGCCGGCGCACACTACACACAGATGTCGGTTTACGACTTCGATGGCGATGGAAAGGCGGAATTCGCGGTCAAGACCGCGCCGGGGACTAAGGATGGCTTGGGCAACTACCTGGCGACCGGACCTGCCGTCGGTGCCGACAACACGGCTATCTATCGCAATGCCAGCGGCTACATTCTGACCGGGCCCGAGTGGATCACGGTATTCCGCGGGACCGACGGCAAGGAACTCGGGACGATAGACTATCCCGTTCAGCGCGGAAGCGTGTCTGCCTGGGGCGACGCCTACGGCAACCGGGTTGACCGTTTCAATGGCGGATTCGCATTCGTGAAGGACGGCGGCGTTGCCAAGGGTCTGCCAAGCATCATCCAAGGCCGTGGCTACTACACGCGCCTGACGGTGTCGGCGTTGACGTTTCGCGGTGGCGTGCTGGCGAAGAACTGGGTCTACGACAGCGTCTCCACATTGCTATCGAGCGGCGCAGGCGCCCACTCGGAAATGGCGGCTGACGTCGACGGCGATGGCGCACAGGAGATCATTCCCGGGCAAACCACCATCAACAGCGACGGTACGTTGAGGTGCCAGTCGGGATTTGGTCACGGCGACGCCATCGACGCGACTGAACTTGTTCCCGGCAAGGGAATCACCGTGTTCTCAATCCACGAGAGCCAAGGAGGCTCGGACGCCCATGATGGTTCCACATGCAAGCCCTACTATGAGAACACCGAACCCGGTGTCGACTCCAATCGTGGCCGTGCCGAGTACGTCGGAGCGGGCAACGAAAACGGGGCCTCCTGCTACTGCGCATCGTGTGCCGTTCATCAGCAGCTCTGCGCCGACGGTACGACGACGGGTCTCTCGCCTGGGAGCAACTTCGTCATCTACTGGGATGCCGACGAATGGCGCGAGCTGGAAAACGCCAACTCGATCACCAAGGCCAGCGGCGGAACCTTGTTGACCTGCGCCCAGTGCTCGGGCAACAACAGCACCAAGAACACTCCGACGCTGACCGCGGATCTCCTCGGCGATTGGCGCGAGGAGATCGTCTGGCGCCAAACCGACAACCAGGCTTTGCGCGTCTACACGACGACAGACGTGACCAAGCGGCGCATTTACACCCTCATGCACGACCCGACCTACCGGTCGCAGGTCAACTTCGAGCAGTCGGCCTACAACCAGCCACCGCACACCGGCTTCCGCATCTCGCCCAACATGGCCGATCCGCCCGTGCCTGACATCTTCGTGAAATAGGCATCGTCACGACGACAAGGCCGTGGTTCCCGCTCCATTCCTCCGGCGGGAACCGCGGCCTTTCTTTCATGCGAAGATCGTGCGCCGAAGTAGCCAATAGCTGCCCAGTAACACCACCACAAGCGAAATCACTGAAACGCCATAGCGGTCGAAGATGCGCCGGGTTCGCAGTTTCCAAAGCAGCGGAAGCAGAATCGCCACCACGGCGAGCTGGCCTACCTCGACGCCGAGGTTGAACGCGAAGAGCGGCACTGCCAGCGCCTTTCCGCCCGCGCCGACGCCGGCCTCGCGTAACACGCTTGCGAAGCCGAATCCGTGGATCAAGCCAAAGACAAACGTCAGCAGCCAGCGGCCTTTCGGCTCTCCGCGCCGCACGAGATTCTCCGCGCCGACAAAGGTGATCGACGCGGCGATCAGCGGCTCCACCACGCGACTCGGAATGTTCACGACGTCGAGCGCCGCGAGCGCGAGGGTGAGCGAATGCGCCACGGTGAAGCACGTGACAATGGTCAGCGTGGTCGAGAAGCGCCGGCACACCACGAGCAATCCCAGCAGAAACAACAGGTGGTCGTACCCGGTGAGAATGTGCTCGATGCCGAGCTTGAGGAAGGCGAAGAACGAGACGGTCGGCCGGGACGGACCGGCAGAGGGCGAAGCCGCACCCGGTAGCGCCACGTCGACCCAGGTCTTCGCCGCATTCAGCAGCTCGCTGCGCACAGTCTTGCCCGTCTCGTCCTTCACGGTAAGAGTCGCCCGATGATCGGAGGGCAGGTGGGCAAGATAGTTGGCGTGGAAGCGAGCCGTTCCCGCGCCAGGGCGCGGGAAGATCACCCGAATCACCACCGACCCGTCTTCATCGCGAAAGACGACGTTGGTCTCCCGTGGCGCCAGGGCACTGCCGTCGACCGAAATCTTGTAGACATTCGGCGCCTGCGCCTTTAGCTCTGGCAGGTGGCCCGCGACATCAGGCGGGGAATCCGTCGGCTCGCCCATAGCTAGCCACGCTGTCTCCGCAGACATCTCAAGCCTCAATTCGAGCCGCTCCGGCCACAGTCGCACCACGGTCCAGCTGGTGATCGGATTGTGGCCAAACGCCGAACTGGGATGGAGAGCCAGGAACAAGACGCAAAACACGCAGGCAGCAACAACGACTCGCCACCATCGACGAGCACCGACCCACGTGACCGATCTCTTCTTCATCCCAAGAGCCTAGGCGAATCGTGGAGGGCTTTCCACCCTCGGTGCGACGGTTTTGAATGGCCACGATGAGTGCCCCGAGGCAAGGCAAGTTCTACCTGCTATGGTAGGTGTGGATGGCGCAGAATTTCTCCCGAGAACTCGAGCTTGCACGGACGGTGGCGATGGAAGCCGCGGCACTGGTCAAAAGCTTCAAGGGCCGCCCGCTCGGCGTGGAACACAAGGCTGGCGGCGAGCCCGTGTCCTTGGCCGATCTCGAATCGAGCGCCCTCATTGTCCGCCGCCTTGCCGAGGCATTTCCCGGCGACGCCATCCTTTCCGAGGAGGTGCCCGACAATCGTTCACGGCTGGAGAAGTCGCGCGTGTGGATGATCGACCCCATCGACGGCACCCGCGACTTTCTGCGCGGCGATCGCGGTTACGTGGTCATGCTCGGCCTGTGCATCGAGGGGCGCCCCACGGTGGGCGCCGTCGCCCAACCGACCTCCGGAAACGTGTGGATAGGCGCGCTTGGCACGGGCGCGTGGAAAGAGTATCCCGACGGAAAGCGCGAACCGCTCCGGGTTTCCAAAATTCAAGATACGAAAGACATCCGACTGGTTTCATCCAAGTCGCACCGCACGGAATACTACGAGCGTTTTCGCCGCGCCCTTGGCATCACCGACGAGCTCGCCCTGGGCAGCGTTGGTCTGAAGGTCGCCCTGGTAGCGGAGGGTTCACGCGATCTCTATGTCTATCCCGGCGGCCAGACCAAAATCTGGGACAGCTGCGGGCCCGAGGCCATTCTCACCGCCGCGGGCGGCACGATGACCGACAGCGACGGCAACGCCGTTTGCTACACCAACCTGTCCTTGCACAACCCGCGCGGCCTGGTCGCCTCCAACGGCCTGGTCCACCCCCAGGCCCTCGCAGCCATCGCCCATCTGCGCGCCGAGATCAGCGCAAGCCAGGGTCCAGCGCGCGGCTGAAGGCCAGCGCCTTGTCCCAGGTTTCGGCCAGTTCGGCGGCGGGCTCGGAATCCGCCACGATGCCGCCGCCCACCCAAAGGGTCAGCCGCTGGTCGGAAATCAGCGCGGTTCGGATGGCCACCGCAAGATCGAGGTCGCCGGCAGCGCCGAGCCATCCCGTGGCACCGGTGTAGGGACCGCGCCGGGCAGGCTCGAGTTCCTCGATGATTTCCATGGCGCGAATCTTGGGCGCCCCGGTCACGGAGCCACCGGGAAAGGTCGCGCGCAGAAGTTCGGCCAGGCCGACCTCGGGCCGCAGCTGCCCACGCACCTTAGTCACCAAGTGATGCACCGTCGGTAGCGTCAGGACCTGGCAAAGATCCATCACCTTCACGCTGCCGGTTTCGCACACACGGCCGAGATCGTTGCGCTCCAGATCCACGATCATCACGTGCTCCGCGCGATCTTTCGCACTGGCCAATAACTCAGCGGCCTGGCGCTGCGACCGATCCGACAAATCGCGCGGGCGCGTGCCCTTGATGGGCCAGGTTTCCACCTGGCCGAAAGCGGTTCGGCTCAAGAACCGCTCGGGCGAATTGCCCACGAGAGCGATCCCGCTGTCCCCATCCGCCAACCATATCGCGTGTGGCGCTGGCGCCATGTTTTCGACGAGATCGTAGAGTGAAAGACCGGGCGCCTCGCCGGGCCGCACGGGGAAGGCCCATCCCAGCCTGCGCGCCAGGTTAACTTGGTAGATATCGCCAGCCAGAATGTAGTCGAGTGCGCGGGCCACGGCCGCCAGATGTCGTTCCGGGGGCTCCATTTCGACGAGAGGCCCCGCGCTCACCGAGCTGTCCTCTTCGCAATCTGGTTCCGGTCGCACAAGCTCGCCCGCGGTTAGCCGCGCCGCTGCTTCGTCGCGCGCCCAGATCTCGGCGCATCCGGTGATCGCGTTGCATACGACTAGGGCGTCGTAGAAGCGAAATTCGATCTCGGGCCAGGGTGATTCGGGGAGCAGCGGACCGCGAATGCGTTCGAAGCGGCGGCCGAGATCGTAGCCCAGCCAGCCGATGCCGAGGGGCACACCTGGCCGTAGGGTGGCCTGCCAACGGGCGCGCGCCTCAGCCCACGCATCCGCCAGTTCGTCCACGCTGAAGCCACGCACCACGCGAACCGGGTTGGCCGCGATCGCGGTGCGACCAGCCGGGCCCGCCTCGGCAAGCTTGAGCGCGCATGGCAGCTTGTGCCGGGAGGCAGCCCGCGCGACACCCTTCGCATCCACCACGCCCTTGAGGGAGCGAACGATCACGCGGGCGGCGGTGCCTCGCGCTTGGTTTCGCCGATGGCGCGGAAGAAGACCACCACATAGTCGATCCCGGAAATCAGCGAAGCGCCGAGGGAAAGATAAAGGACGACCAGGCCGGCGGTGTTGTAGTCGATGTTGATGCCAAGGCCAAGCAGGGGATAGCGGAAGTGGACGAGTAGCAACGTCAGCCCCACGAGTTGCAGCGCCGTCTTGATCTTGCCGCCCCGGCTGGCCGCGATCACGATCCCTTCGCTGGAGGCGATGCTGCGCAACCCGGTGATGGCCAGATCGCGAGCGATGAGAACGACAACCAGCCAGGCGGGCACGCGGCCAAGCGCGACCATGTACACCATGACCGCGGTCACCATCAACTTGTCAGCCACGGGATCGAGAAATTTTCCAAGCACGCTGACTTGGTCGCGGCTGCGCGCCAGGTAGCCGTCGATACCATCACCAAAGGAAGCGACGAGGTACAAGATCGCGGCGACAAGGCTGCGCACCGGGCTGTAGTTGTCCATGAAGTAAAGGACGCCCGGCACGAAAAGCACCCGCCCCATGGTCACGAGGTTGGGGAGGTTGGTGAGTTGGCTACCGATGTTCGCCATGCCTGGATAGCAATAGCACCCCTTCGCCTTCGCAGGTGACGTGGTGAAGCCCGGGCACAACGGCTTCCCCGTTTCGTGCCGGCTGGCCTTGCACGACGACTCGCCCAAGCCAACCCGCCAGGCGAGCCGTTGGAACGGCCATGCATTCGCCTTCGGCGATGCGTACCGCGACCAATTCATGGTCGCCGGTCAGGAGCACGACGCGGCCCGTGCCGCGGAACTGCAAGAGCGCCTTGCCATTGCCAGGCACCGCGCCCGACTCCCAAACCACCTCGTCGCCCCACGCCACCACCCGCTCTTCCTCGATGTAAAAAACATCCCGATCGAGCGACAGGGCAACGAGCCCCCGTGCAGGGTCGGTCGAGGACAGCAAAAGGTCACCCCCACCCTCGACCCGGAAGAAGCGATCCGAATCGCTGGACAGGGTGTCCTCGCTGAGATGACCGCGGGTTCGGCGGCGCGCGAGGGACAGCCCTTGCCCGCCCAAGGCAACGAGCAGGGCGGACTGGCGCACGTGCGTCTCCGAGCCCGCCGAAAAACGCAGTACGCCCTGCCCCAGCGACGCAAGCGGCTGGGACAGTGTCGGCAACGACAAAAGACGCGAGGTCGTGAAGCTGGCGAGTGTGGCCATTTCGTCGGGGATCCCACCGCCCGAGTTGGGCTGAAGCGAGGGCATGGGCGTGGCTTCAAGCCGCCGCACCGGGCGGGGCGTAGCCATGCCAGATGACAGCGATGGTGAGGTTGAAACCTCCACGGGAGACGACAGCGGCAAACCTTCCACCAGCGCGGCCTCCGGCGTATGCGAGAGCGAGGCGGCACGCTCCATCTCGGCCGCCAACTCGTGTTGACCCGCGCGGCGAAAAGCCGTCGCGGCCTGCGCAGGAGACGCGTTGCGAGCGTAAGCATAGCCGAGATAGCTCCAGGCCCGGCGATCGTCGGGTTGCAAACGAACCGCAGCTTCGAGTTCTAGCGCCGCCTCCGAAAATGATTCTAGCTTGAGCGCGATGAGCCCGAGGTTGAGACGAACCGTGGGATCCTCTGGAGCGACTCCGGAAGCCTCGCGGTAGACCAAGCGCGAGTCGGCCAGGCGTCCCAGCTTGAAGCGGACCAGGGCCAGCAGCTTGAGCACGCGCAAATCGCGCGGTGACGAGCCCTGCGCAAGCAGAAGCTCAACTTCTGCCTCCGGCAGGCGCTGGGCCGAGACAAGCTCGCTGGTGCGACGAAGACGTGCCACCAGGGCTTGCTCTTCGGCCGAAGGCTCAGCCATCGCGGCATGAGTACCGGTCGTAGAGCCGGGACGGGGTTCTTGTTTTTCCAATTCGGCCACGTCAGTTTACCGCGCTTTGAGCGGCACCGCCTCGGACCATTCCGAAAGCGCCGCTTCTCGTCTTCTATACTCTTCGAAGCGCTGGAGTACAGCGGTCACGTACGACCGGGTCGTTTCGTAGGGAGGCATGCCGGCGTACTTGTCGACCGCGCCCGGCCCGGCGTGATAGCCGGCCAGCACCTTGATCTTCTCATCGAACGAACAGACAAGATCTGCGGTTCGCCCCTCGGCGCCGCCCACCGCAGGGGTGTGGCAGTAGCGTTTGGCGAGCAGTTGCAGATAGCGCGCCCCACCCATGATGTTCTGCCGTGGATCCCAAACATTGGTCACGCCCATGGCACGCGCGGTAGCTGGCATCAATTGCATCAGGCCCTGCGCGCCAGCACTGGAGACGACGTTCGGATCGAAGTCCGATTCGGTGCGAACGACAGCACGAATGAGAGCTTGCGGAATACCGTAGCAGGCTTGCTGGTCGCGAATGTGGTCGTCGTAGCGCGTATAGCGCGCGGCCGAGGTGTCGCGCGCGGGGACCAGGTCAGAGGAGCCACGAAGCGACGAGGCCTTGCCAGGACCGAAGCGGAAGAGCACCTTCCAGCGCTTGCCCACGGGCTGCAGATTCGTGAATTCGACCGTGCCGTCGTCCCGCTCGCGCGTCCACACCACGTTGGCGCCGCGCCTTTGCGGCAGGGAGATCACCTCCGAGGCAGACTCCGCCGCCCCCGTCCGATCGAATTCCGAGACCGAATCCCACCCCTTGCCCCCGCGCGGCGCGCTGGTGAATTCCACGGTTCCATCGGCGCGCCTGTGCTTCCAAACCTTCGCGTACGCCACGGAGGTGAACAGAGTTGCGACAAGCATTGGCAGCACGACCCGCGCCTTCATTCAGCGCGATCGTAACACAGCCTTCGTATCTGACGGGGGACTGGCTCGCTCTCGCTCGCAGTCCCCCGGTCCCCCCTCGCTGCGCCCAGCAAAGCTGGGCTACGCTCGCCCCAACGAGTGAAGGAGCAGGATGAAAACAACCAACACGACAGACCGTCGACCCTCCCCGATCCGCTGGCAAGCTGAATACCCTCGATCTGGCGCGCGGACGACGGGAGAATCCACTCGGAAGGTGCTAGATTCCGGTCATCTTGGAAGCAGACTATTTGGTAGTGGGTTCTGGCCTCGCCGGCCTGTACTTCGCCCTGCGGGCTTCCGCCCACGGCCGCGTGGTTCTGGTCTCAAAGCGCGAGTTGACCGACAACAACACGCAGCACGCCCAAGGCGGCGTGGCGGGCGTCCTGGGGGCCAACGACACCGCCGAACAACATATCGAAGACACCCTGCGCGTGGGTGACGGCCTTTGCACGCGCGAGGCCGTCGAGACCTGCGTGCGCCAGGGGCCCGAGCACATCCTCTACCTGGCGAACCAAATCGGCGTGGCCTTCGACCGCGACAAGAACGGCGATTTCAGCCTCGGCCGCGAGGGCGGCCACACCGCGCGGCGGATCGTCCACGCGCGCGACATGACCGGCGCGGCCATCCACAACGCCCTGCTTGAAACCGTGCGTGCCTACGGCGACAGCATCACGCTTCTGCCCAACCACATGGCCGTGGATCTCTTGACCACCGCCAAGTACGGCGGCCCCAACGCGGTCTTCGGCGCGTACGTCTACGACCAAAACACGGGTGAGGTGAAAACCATCACGGCCAGAGCAGTGATTGTCGCCACGGGAGGAGCAGGCAAGGTCTACCTCTACACTTCGAATCCGGACGTGGCCACCGGCGACGGCGTGGCCATGGCGTACCGGGTAGGCGCACGCATCGCCAACATGGAGTTCTTCCAGTTTCACCCCACCATCCTCTATCACCCGGCGGCGAAGTCCTTCCTCATCAGCGAAGCCTTGCGCGGCGAGGGCGGCATCTTACGCCTGCGCGACGGCTCGGCCTTCATGGGGCGCTATCACGAGATGAAGGATCTGGCCTCGCGCGATGTGGTCGCGCGCGCCATCGACGCCGAACTGAAGCGCACAGGCGACGACCACGTCGCGCTTGACATGACCCATTTGCCGGGCGATTTCCTCATCGAGCGTTTTCCCAACATCCATCGCCGCTGCCTGGAACTGGGCATCGACATGCGCACCACGCCCATCCCGGTGGTGCCCGCCGCCCACTACAGCTGTGGCGGCATCATGGTCGACAGCAACGGCCGCACCAACGTGCGCAATTTGTACGCTATTGGGGAAGCATCCATGACCGGCTTGCACGGCGCCTGCCGGCTGGCCTCCAACTCGCTCCTCGAAGCCTTGGTCTACGCGGCCCGGGCGGCCGACGACGTGCGCGAGGTTTCGGTCAATGGCCCCGCGCAGGTCGCGCCCTGGTATGCCGGGGACGCCACGGTCGCCGATGAAGCGGTGGTCGTCAGCCACACCTGGGACGAAATCCGCCGCCTCATGTGGAACTACGTCGGCATCGTGCGCTCGGACAAGCGGCTTGAACGCGCTGCCCGCCGCATGCAGATGATTCGCGAGGAGATCCGCGAGTACTACTGGAATTTCCAAGTCAGCGGCGACCTGCTCGAATTGCGCAACATCGCCTTGGTCGCCGAACTCATCATCCAAAGCGCGCGACGTCGCCCCGAAAGCCGCGGCCTACACTTCAACCTGGACCATCCCGAGCACGAGCAGCGCCTAGCCAAGGATACGATCCTGGCCCGCGGCGATGGACCTGCGGTGTAGCAACTTGCCCCGATTGCAAAAAGCCCCGGCGCGATTGCGCCAGGGCTTCTTGGTTCTGGGACGAATCGATGGCTATTCGAGTTCGTTCGTCACGACTGGCTGGTAGCTTCCGGTTACGTCACCGTTCCCGTCGATCTTTCCCATTCGCTGGAAGGTGGAGAGGGTGCCGTTGCAGTTCAGGTCGCCTTTGGCAAACGCCGTGAATTGAGCTCCGGAACCGGTTGCGCTCGAGGAGTAGCCAGGCATGTAGTTATGCGCATCGGGCAGTGAGAAATTGAGCGC